>Ga0081540_1000157_pt1 | contig 69962 bp, 68 predicted proteins | sample TabmetS2T1R1_FD_71024 | JGI IMG/M metagenome (GOLD analysis project Ga0081540, IMG submission 71024) | Tabebuia heterophylla rhizosphere microbial communities from the University of Puerto Rico - S2T1R1 | ecosystem: Host-associated > Plants > Roots > Rhizosphere ...
TCGGGCAGCCCTCGGGGCGAGCCCACGGTGTCCACCGATCCACACGCGCTGCCGCACACGCCCGACCGCGTCTGTTCCCAGGCGCTGATCGCCTCCGTGCCGTCCTTCCCCGCGCGGGGAAACCTCGGCGAGCGGCTCCGGCAGCACCGGGCCGCCTCGCTGGACCGCATCCGGGCCTTTCACACCAGCGGCGGCGCGGGCCTCTCCACCGCTCGCCTCGTCACCGCTGCCGCAGACGCCACGCTCGGGGCGCTGTGGGACGCCCTCGCGCCCGCCCACAAGCTCCAGGGCGCGGTGCTGGTCGGCGTGGGAGGCACCGGGCGCCGGGAGATGAGCCCCGGCTCGGACTGGGACCTGGTCCTCCTCCACACCGGCCGCGGCGAGGTCGCCAGCTTCGCCCGCGCGTACACCACCGCGCTCTGGGACGTCCGGGTCCACCTGGGCTGGAGCGTCCGCACCGTCGCCGAGCTCTCCAGCGCGGCCCGGGAGGACACCGACCTCCGCACCGCCCTCCTCGACGCGCGCCGCATCGCGGGCGACGGCCGTCTCTGGTCACGGGCCGAGCGCTCCGTGCTGGCCGAGCAGCGCACCCGCGACGCCGAAGGCTTCGTCCAGGCGAAGACCTGTGAGCTCGTCGCCCGCCGTGAGAAGTTCGGCGACACCGTCTTCCTCCTCGAGCCGAACGTGAAGAACGGGCAGGGCGGGCTCCGCGACCTCGAGGCCGCGCTCTGGGTCGCCCAGGTGCGCTTCCACGCCCGGACCCTGGGGCAGCTCCTGGAGCGCGGCGTTCTCCCGCGGCACGACGTCGCCGACGCCCGCTCCGCGCGCGACTTCCTGATGCGCGTTCGCCACTCCGCGCACCTCGCCACCGGCCGCAAGGAGGACCGGCTCACCTTCGAGCTCCAGAACAGCCTCGCGCAGGAGCTGGGCTACCGCAGCGGTCCGGAGACAGCCGCTGTCGAGCGATTCATGCGACAGATCTACCTGGCCGCGGGGACGCTCCGCCGGGTCAGCGACGCGGTCCTCGCCCGCGCAGAGGAGGAGCGCGCCCCCCGGCGCATCTTCCGGTCCGAGCGCAGGGTGGGGCACTTCAAGGTGTTCCGCGGCCGGCTCACCCTCGACGACGCGACGCTCTTTCAGCGCTCGCCCGCCGAGGTGGTGCGGATGTTCCAGCACGCGGCCGAGCTGGGCGTGCCGCTCTACAGCTGGGCCCGCGAGCGAATGACCGAGGCGCTTCCCGCGCTGGTGGCGGCCCGCGGAGATCCGGAAGTCGTCGAGGCGCTCAAGGCACTCTTCCTCTCACCGGCCGGGCGCGGCACGGTGCTGGACGAGATGCACGCCCTCGGGGTCCTCGGCGCGCTCATCCCCGAGTTCGGGCGCATCACCGCGCACCACCAGAGCGACCTGTACCACGTGTACACCGTGGACGTTCACACGCTCCGCGCGCTGCGCAGGCTCTACGCGCTCCGCGCCGGAGACCTGGTCGACGTCGAGCCCGAGCTCGGACGGATGATCGCCGACCTCGAGGATCCGCTCCCGCTCTACCTGGGGATGCTGCTCCACGACGCGGGCAAGGGCCTCGGGGGCGACCACTCGGTGCGCGGCAAGGAGCTGATGGCCACGCTCGGCGAGCGCCTCGGGCTCAGCGCCCGCCAGCGGGAGGTGGCCGAGTTCCTGGTCCTCCACCACCTGACGATGAGCCAGACCGCGCAGCGGCGCGACCTGTCCGACCCGGAGCTCATCCACTGGTTCGCCGAGCTCTGCGGCGACACCGAGAAGCTCAGCGCGCTGTACCTCCTGACCTGGGCGGACATGTGCTCGGTGGCGCCTGGAGTCTGGAACTCCTGGCGAGCGGGCCTGGTCCAGGAGCTGTACCGGAAGGCGCACGCGGTGCTCTCCGGCCAGGGCGCCGAGCACGCCGCGCGCGAGGCGTTCGCCGATGCCTGGACCCGAGCGCTCGGAGCCGAGGAGGCCGGCCGGCTCCTCGCGTCGATGCCCGAGCGGTACTTCGACGCGACCCCGCCGGAGGACGCGCTCCGCCACGCGGTGCTCCTCCGCCGCGCGCATCGCTTCCCCATCGCCGCGGTCCTCCGCCGCATGTCCGAGGGACACGCCGAGGTCCACGTCGCGGCCTCGGACGCTCCGGGACTCCTCGCCACCTGGAGCGGAGTCCTCGCCGCGCACGGGCTGGACATCCTCTCGGCGCGCATCGTCTCCACCGCCGACGGCTACGCGCTCGACGTCTTCGAGGTGCGCGGCCGGGCGGGTCGGCAGGTCGAGCGCACCCGCTGGCGTCGAGCGCGGGCCGATCTCGTCGCGGCCGCGCGGGGGAAGCTCGACGTCCCGGGGCTCCTCGCTCGCCGGCGCGGCGGGAAGCTCCTCGAGCGCGCGCTGCCGCCGGTCGCCACCCGGGTGAGCGTCGACAACCGCGCCTCGCAGCGCTTCACCGTCGTCGACGTCCGCGGCGAGGACCGGCTCGGGCTGCTCCACGACCTCGCGGCCGCGCTGGCAGGCGCCCGGCTGGAGATCGCCGTCGCCAAGGTGGCAACCGAGGCCAACCGGGCCATCGACTCGTTCTACGTCACCCGTGGGGGGAGCAAGCTCACCGACCCCGCGGACGTGGATGCGCTCCGGGCGCAGCTCGCCGCGGCAGTGCCAGCTCCACCGGCCGAGGGGCAGCCAGGCTAGTAAGGGCTCCGTGTCATCGGGCCTGGCCGTGCGCTCCCTCGAGACGGAATGAATCCAACGTGCGGCGGGTTGCCCCCAGGACAGGCCAGAAGCCCCGGACCCTGGGACCGGTACGACGGTCAAGTTCCTGAAACTTCGGAACTCTTGCTTGGCGCCGGTCCGAGAGAAGGTACAGCTTCACGGTCGTATGCCTGGCTGTGCACGAGACTTGCTTGCGATTCCCGTGCGCTGCTGCACCTTGCGTCCTAAGGAGCGGAGCGAGGGCTGGTCGGGGTGGCCGCGAAGGGAGACAGGAAAGCGATGACGGACAAGGACAACAAGGGAAGCATGACGGTGGCGGAGGCCGGCCGAAAGGGCGGCGAGACCGTCCGGAACGAGCGAGGCCGCGAGTTCTACGAGACCATCGGTCGCAAGGGCGGCGCGACGGTCAAGGCAGAGCGTGGGCGGGCGTTCTACGAGGAGATTGGCCGGAAGGGCGGCGAGACCGTGAAGGCCGAGCGGGGCGCCAAGTTCTACGAGGAGATCGGCAAGAAGGGCGGCGACCGGGTGAAGGCGACCCGCGGCCCCAACTTCTACGAGGAGATCGGCCGCAAGGGTGGGCAGAAGGTGAAGAAGCTCATCGAAGAGGGCAAGCGCGCAGCGCGCGGGGCCGCCGCCGCCGCCACCCCGGCGTCGACCGACGGCGGGCAAGACCCCTCGAAGGGCTGATATTCGGGGGGCGTGACCGCGCCCCTCGTTCCGGTCGACGGACAGCATCCGCAGCCGAGGACGGTCGGTCTCGCCGTGCAGGCGCTGGTGGATGGCCAGCTCCTCGGTTACCCGAGTGACACGACGTACGCCCTCGGGTGTGACGCGCATCAGCGTCGCGCCGTGGAACGCCTCGCCCAGCTCAAGCGTCGGGATCGCAAGAAGCCGTTCGCCCTGCTGGTGGCGGACCTCTCGGACCTCGCGCGCTACGCGCAGGTGAGCAACTTCGCCTACCGGGTGCTGCGCCAGCTCGCCCCCGGACCCTTCACCTTCGTGCTTCCCGCGACCCGGCTGGTGCCGGAGCTTTTGCTTCACCGCAAGCGTGAGGTGGGACTGCGTATCCCCGCCGCGCCCGTCGCCCAGGCCCTGGTGCGCGGGCTGGGGCGACCCCTGGTCACGACCACGGCCACGGCGCTCGAGGAGCAGCTGAACGGGGGTCGGGACCCCATGGACCGGGTCGAAGGGGAGTCGCTGTCGGATGCAGCCGAGGTGCGCGACGCCTACGGGCACGCGCTGGCGCAGGTCCTCGATGCCGGCCCGCTCCCGGGCGACCCCAGCACCGTCCTGTCGCTCATCGGGGACAGCCTCGAGGTGCTTCGCCAGGGCGTGGGGGTCGTCGGCCCTTAGGACTACCGTGACCGGCGCCATGCCTGCAGCGCCGAATCCGCTGGAGCCTCACCTCGACGGCTTCGTCGCCTACCTCCATTCGGAACGTGGGCTGTCCCCGAGGACGGTCGAGGCGTACGCGCGGGACCTCGTGGAGTACCTCGAGGCGCTCCGCCAGGCGCGCGTCGGCCGCCCGGACGCGGTCCGGCAGGAGCACGTCCGAGGGCACCTGGCCACGCTTGGCCGCCGCCTCTCCGCACGGAGCCAGGCAAGGCACCTGGCCGCCATTCGCATGTTCCATCGCTTCCTCGTCGCCGAGCGCCACGCGGTGGCGGATCCGACCGAGCAGGTCGAGACGCCGCGGCAGGCGAGGCGGCTTCCGGTGTTCCTGACCCTCGACGAGGTGGAGGCGCTCCTCGCGGCGCCTCGGGACACCACCCCAGCAGGCCTGCGCGACCGCGCGATGCTTCACGTGCTCTACGCGACCGGGCTCCGGGTGAGCGAGCTGGTCGGGCTGTCGGTCAACTCGGTCCAGCTCGATGCCGGCTACCTCGTCGCGCGGGGCAAGGGCGACAAGGAGCGGCTGGTTCCCCTCGGCCGGCGCGCCGTCGCCGAGGTGCGGGCATGGCTCGGGCAGGGGAGGCCGGTGCTCCTCCGCGGGCGGACGTCCCGCGCGCTGTTCGTCGGACCGCGGGGCACGGCGCTGACTCGCCAGGGAGTCTGGAAGCTGCTCCGTCGGCACGCGCTGGCCGCGGGCATCAAGAAGCGCCTGAGCCCCCACAAGCTCCGCCACTCCTTCGCCACCCACCTGGTCGAGCGCGGGGCCGACCTGCGCGTGGTGCAGGCGATGCTCGGGCACGCCGACCTGGCCACCACGCAGATCTACACCCACGTGGACGGACGGCGGCTCAAGGCGGTGTACGACGCGGCCCACCCGCGCAGCCGGAGCAGCTGAGGCCGAGCGGCAGGAGACGAGCGGTTTCGGCGAGCTTCGGGGTTAGAGTGCGCCGCTTCGCACCATGCGCATCCTGTCCGGCATCCAGTCCTCGGGGAAGCAGCACATCGGCAACTACTACGGCGCGCTCCGGCAGTTCGTCGATCTTCAGAACCGCGGCGACGAGGCCCTCTACTTCATCGCCAACCTTCACGCCCTGACCACGGTCCGGGACCCGGCCGTGGCGGCGAGCCTCACCCGCGAGACGGCGATGGCCTTCCTCGCTCTGGGGCTGGATCCGAGGCGAGCCATCCTCTTCCGCCAGAGCGACATTCCGGAAGTGACCGAGCTGTACTGGATCCTCGGGACGGTGGTCCCGCTGTCCAACCTCGACCGCGCGCACAGCTACAAGGACAAGCTCGCGCGCGGAATCTCCGCGGACTTGGGGCTCTTCGCCTACCCGGTTCTCATGGCGGCGGACATCCTGCTCTACGGCTCGGACCTCGTCCCGGTGGGGAGGGACCAGGTGCAACATCTGGAATTCGCGCGCGACTGGGCCACGAAGTTCAACGTCACCTACGTGCCCGGCTACGACCCCGCCGACCCGACCGGCGCGACGACCGGCAAGCCGGGTATCTTGAAGCCGCCCGAGGCGCTGGTGCAGGAGGCCACCGCGGTCGTCCCCGGCTCCGACGGTCAGAAGATGTCCAAGTCGTACAACAACACCATCGACCTCTTCGGAGATGAGGCCGAGGTGAAGAAGCGAATCATGGGGATCAAGACCGATAGCACCCCGGTCGAGGCCCCCAAGCCGGTGGACACCCCGCTGTACCAGCTCCTGAGGGTCATGCTCCCCGAGAGCGAGTTCCCCGCGGTCGATGCCTCCTGGCGCCAGGGCGGGAAGGGATACGGCGAGTACAAGAAGACCCTGCTGGCGGCCTACCACGCGACCTTCGGAGAGGCCCGCGCCCGGTACCAGGCGCTGCAGAAGGATCCAGGCTCGGTGGACGCCATCCTCCGCGCAGGGGCGGAGCGGGCCCGGGCGGTCGCCGCTCCGGTGATCGAACGGGTGCGCCAGGCGGTGGGGATCGAGCGTTGACCCCTCGCGGATGGGGCTGGTAGGGCCAGCGCACGGTGCCCACGCATTCCCAGACCCCGGCCGAGCCGGAGGACCTCCCGCCAGCGGGCGCCGCGGCGGTGCATCCCGACCTGCGGGTTGCGCTGCCCGCGTTCGAGGGACCACTCGACCTGCTGCTTCACCTCATCCGAGAGCACAAGCTCGACGTCTTCGACATCCCCATCGCGCTCATCGCCGAGAAGTACAACCAGTCGCTGGCGGAGCTGGCGGCCCTCGACCTCGACGTGGCGGGAGAGTTCCTGGTGATGGCGGCCACGCTGGCCCACATCAAGAGTCGGCTCCTGCTCCCACGGACGGAGGCGCCGACCGACGGCAGCGAGGCGGCCGAAGAGCAGGGTGACCCGCGGGCCGAGCTCGTCCGCCGGCTGCTCGAGTACCAGAAGTACAAGGAGGTGGCCCGGCAGCTCGCCGAGCACCCACTGCTCGACCGGGAGGTGTTCGCCCGCCGCGTCACGCCCACGACCGCGGCTCAGGTCGAGTCGGCGGCGCTCGCCGAAGTGAGCGTGTACCGGCTCATCGAGGCACTCGACCGGGTGCTGAAGGCGCTCGAGCCCCGGGTGGGCCACGAGGTGGTGCGCGACCAGCTGACCCTCTCGGCGGCCATGCAGGGCATCACGGCCCGGCTCCGACCCGGAGAGCGAATCACCTTCATCCAGCTCTTCGAGGGGCAGCGCACGCGGGGCGCGGTGGTGATCACCTTCCTTGCTCTCCTGGAAATGGTGAAGCTGCGGCTGCTGCGCATGCACCAGGACGAGGGAGAGAAGGACATCTGGGTGTCGGCAGAGGCCGGCGCAATCGAAGGCGGGACCGCGGAGGTCGACGAGCGTGAGTACTCCTGAGAAGCCGGGCGAGGGCTCCGACCGGCCCGGCGCGGCGGTTCCGTTCAGCGACGACGAGGTGCGGTCGGTGGCCTCGCCGCCCTCGGACGCCGAGCTGGAGGACGTCGAGCCCGCCGACATCGACGAGCAGCCGGTGGAGCTCGAGCCCTTCGATCGGCTCGTGCAGCGAAGCAAGCGGCTGTCGCCCGACCGGGTCCGGACGGTGGTCGAGTCGCTGCTGTTCGTGACCGACAAGCCGGTCACCCTCGACCAGCTGCACGAGGCAACCGGCGTCGACAAGGCGCGGCTGCAGGCCGCGCTGGACGAGCTCGGCGGGATTCATCGCGACGGGGTGAGCGGCATCGTGCTCGCCGAGGTCGCCGGCGGCTGGCAATTCCGGACCGACCCCGACAGCGGCGAGTTCGTGCGCCGCTTCCTCCGGGTGAAGCCACAGCGGCTGACCCGCGCCGCGCTGGAGACGCTGGCGATCATCGCCTACCGGCAGCCGGTGACCCGGCCCGAGATCGAGGACGTCCGCGGGGTGGACTCCGGGGCGGTGGTGAAGGCGCTGCTCGAGCGACGGCTGATCAAGATCCTCGGCAAGAAGGACGAGGTGGGCCGGCCCATCCTCTACGGCACGACGCGTGAATTCCTCGAGTTCTTCGCCCTGAAGGACCTCTCCGCTCTGCCCACGCTCCGCGAGTTCCACGAGCTGTCGGAGGAGCACCGCACGCTGGTGGACAAGGAGGCCCCGGCACCCGCGGGGACCGAGAATCTGGTCGAGGAGCTCGCCGATCCGGCCTTCGAGGAGGGGCTGGAGGCGGCCGCGCCCGGCGCCGAGGAGGCGATGGAGGCGCTGGAGCAGGCGATGGAGGAGGCCGAGGCGCGCTCCCGGGCAGCTGCTGCCACGCTCGGGACCGAGTCACCCGCGCCGCGTCCGCCCGCCGAGGAGAGCGATCGGTGAGCGAGCGGCTTCAGAAGTTCCTGGCCCGCGCCGGCGTCGCCTCCCGGCGGCACGCGGAAGAGCTGATCACCGCCGGCCGGGTGACCGTCAACAACCAGCGGGTCACCGAGCTGGGCACCAAGGTGGAGCCCACGGATCTGGTCACCGTCGACGGGACTCTGGTGACCGCGCCGGAGCACACCTCCTGGTACCTGCTCCACAAGCCGCCCGGGGTCGTGACCACGCTGTCCGATCCCGAGGGCCGCCCCACGGTGGCCGGGTTCCTGGACGGAGTGGAGCAGCGAGTCTTCCCCGTGGGCCGGCTGGACTGGGACGCCGAAGGTGCCTTGCTGCTGACCAACGACGGCGGTGCGGCGCACCGGCTGCTGCACCCGAGCTTCGAGGTTCCCCGCACCTACCTGGTCAAGGTGAAGGGAGCCCCCACCGACGAGACGCTGGCCCGCCTCGCCGAGGGCGTGCGACTCGAGGATGGTCCGGCCCGGGCGCTCCGCGCCGAGCGCTTCGAGGCCACCGAGCGGAACACCTGGCTCCTGCTCCAGGTCGGCGAGGGCCGGCCGCACCTGGTCAAGCGCCTGTGCGCTGCGGTCGGGCATCCGGTGGTGCGGCTGTTCCGCCCGGCGCAGGCAGGCATCTCCGTGGCGGGGCTCCAGTCCGGGGAGCTGCGCCCGCTCACCGCCGAGGAGATCCAGCGCGTCGAGGCTGTGGCGGCCGGCGAGGGCATCCCCGAGCCCGCGCCCTTCCTCCCGCCCCGGCGACACGGTCGGGCGAGTGAGGACGAGGAACCGCTCGAGGCCGGGACCGGGGAGGACGGGTCGTCGCGGCCCACCTCGGATCGGGGCCCGCGGGGCGCGGGAGAGGGCCAGCGCCACCGGCCGCCCAGAGAGCGTTCCGGGACGTGGGCGGGTGGCCGAGGCGGTGCACGCGCCGGAGGGAAAAACGGCGCTCGTCGAGGAGGTCGGGCGGAGCAGGGAGGGTTCCGGCCTCGCGGACGTGACCTTGCAGGCGGACGCAGTCGGTCGGGAGGCGACGACCGGCCATCCTTCGTCTCCGCTGACGAGCGGGGTCGGTTCGGCCCGCGCGATCGCCGCCCGGGCAAGCCGGGACGTGGCGACCGGCCATCGTGGAAGGCTGGGGAGGGTGCGTTCGGGTCGCGCGGTCGCGAGGCGAACCGACCTGTCCGCGCCGATCGGCCATCGCCGGCGGGCGAGGGCGAGCTCCGGCCGCGCGGTCGCGACACGAACCGAGTGGGTTTCAGCGACCGGCCACCGCGCCGGGGCGAGGGCTTCCGGCCGCGCAGTCGTGACTCACGTCCGGCGGGCAAGGGCGAGTTCCGCCCCCGCGGTCGCGAGACGAACCGAGTGGGCTCCAGCGACCGACCACCGCGCCGGGGCGAAGGCTTCCGACCGCGCAGCCGTGACGAGGGATTTGGCGATCGTCCATCGCGCCCGGCGGGCGAGGGGGGGTTCCGGCCACGCGGTCGCGACTCAGGCCCAGGTGGACGCGGAGGGCGACCATCGTTCGCCGCCGGCGGACGTCGCCCAGGACCGCGGAACGCGCGAGAAGGGAACGGCGCGGAGACCTTCCGGCCCCGGGGTCGTGACGGGGGAGGCGGGGGTCGACCTCGGCGCGGACCGGGAGAAGGCGGCTTCCGATCAGCCGGCCGGGGTGCCGAACGAGGCGGACGGCGCGAGCGCTCGACCGGGCCCAAGGAGGGTGGCTTTCGACCACGTCCTCAGCGAGGTGGGCGTGGCGATCGGCGCACCGGCGACGCCGGCGAGGGCGGATTCAGGCCCCGAGGTCGCGCCGAAGGCCGTGGAGGCGCGCGAGCCGGAGGGTTCGACCGGGCAGACCGCGCACCGACGCGCGGTGGATTCGGCGGCGGTGCGGGCCGCGGGTTCGGCAATCGCCGCGGCGGCGGTCGCTTCGGCGCATTGCCGCGGGGTGGTCCACGACGACCCCGGTCCGGTCCTCCCGATGGGGGTGGAGGTGGGAGGGGCGGCGGTCGGCGCTGAACCGCGCCCCGCGTCCCCGGGGTGAGGTAAAACCCCGTTTCATCGATGGATCCTGCCCGGCTCAAAGCCGACGCCGGAGCCGCCCTGGCCGCAGGACACTTCTCTCGCGCCGCCTCGCTCTACGCGGCGTACTGCGCCAGCGCGCCCCGCGATCGCCAGTCGCACCTGCGGCTGGGTGACGCCTACGCCCGGGCCGGGGACAGGCCGCGGGCCATCGACGCCTACCTCACCGCCGCGCGTGGATTCGCCGAGGACGGGTTCCTCGCCCGGGCCATCGCCGCGAGCAAGCGGGTGGTCGAGCTGGACCCGAACCACACCCAGATGCAGCGGATCCTCGCCGACCTCTACGCGAAGCGCGCGGCCGGTGGACAGGCGCTGCGGACGCTGCTCGGCAAGTCCGAGCCGGCGCGCGATCAGCCGCTGCCGGTTCGGCCCTTCGAGGCGCTCGCCACCGAAGCGCCGGCGGTCGTCGAGCCCGGCACTCCCACCCCCGCGCCACCTCCCCCGGTCACCCCCCGCCCGGAGCCCGGGGAGCTCCTGGTCACCGAGTACATGCTCGAGCCGGACCCGAAGGAGCCCACGCTCGAGGAGGTGCTCCGGACCGAGGCAAGCCACCGGCACCACACCCCCGTGCCGCTCGGCCGCCCCGCAGCCCCCAACCGGGTCGAGGCCGGGCCACCCGCTTCCTCCGATGCTCCGGTGCTCTCACCACTGGAGGCAGAGGCGGCGCGGGCCGCCGCCGAGGCAGACCTGACGAACGCGGCGGTCGCCCCCACCGCCGGACCTCCAGCGCCGCCTCTTCCGACGCCGGCGCCGGCCCCGGTCCCGAGGTTCGTCGAGCTGAGCCTGGAGGATGCTGGCGGCGAGGACACCCTGGAGCTTCCGGCAGAGATGCCCCGGATCGCGGAGACGAGGCCGGGAGAGGATCCGGGGTACATCGACCTGCAGCTGGACGAGGAGCCTCCGCCGCCCCCCGCGCCGCCCGCTCCCCTCCCGCTGGACCCCGGTCCGTTGATCCACGCGCTGGAGCAGGCCGCGGAGCTGGCTCCGGCCGAGCCGTCCTCGGCCCGGAATCCGTTCGTCGCCCCGGCGGTGCGCAACATGCCGCGCGCGCCGCTGTTCTCGGACCTGTCGCACGAGGCCTTCATCGAGCTGGTGGAACGCTGTCCGCTCCGCCGCTTCGATGCCGGCGACCGCATCCTCCAGCAGGGAGAGCCGGGTGACAGCTTCTACGTCATCTGCGAGGGGCGGGCGTCGGTGCTCCGCGAGGACGACGGGCTCGCCCATCCAGTCGCGGCGCTGGAGGTGGGCGAGTTCTTCGGTGAGGTGGCGCTCCTCGCCGGAGGTCCACGCACCGCCAGCGTCTACGCCCTCGCCGAAGATACGCAGGTGCTGGAGATCTCGGGCCAGCTCCTGCTCGAGCTCGCCCGCCGCCACCCGGGCGTGGCCGCGGCGCTGAAGACCTTTTGCCGGCAGCGCCTGCTGAGCAACCTCCTCTCCACCTCCGCCTTGTTCCGTCCGCTGGACCGGAGCGAGCGCCGGGAGCTGGCCACCCGCTTCCGCGCACGTGACGCGCTGGCGGGCGAGGCGGTGATCACCCAGGGGGCCCGCGGGGACGGCCTTTACGTCATCCTCGCCGGCGAGGTGGAGGTGCTCCGGGACGGGGGCGTGGCCGGAACGCTCGGCGCCGGCGACGTGTTCGGGGAGATGTCGCTCCTCGACGGCGTCCCCGCCGTGGCCACGGTCCGCACCCTCCGGCGAACCTCGCTCCTCCGCCTCCCGCCGTCCGACCTCGACCTCGTGCTCGAGCGCTACCCCGCCGTGCGACAGCACCTCGAGGCGCTCCGTGACGCCCGCGCCGAGATCAACGCCAGGCTTCCGCTCACCCCCGACGACGAGCCGCTCTTCGTGGTCTAGCCCTGGAGACGACACAACCGTGACCCTCCGCAATGCCGTTGCCTCCGTCCTGACCCTCGGCCTCGCCGGCTGCGCCCACTCCAACCTGGAGGGGAGCGACCTCGACCGGGTCCAGCACCCCGCCTTCGTCTCCCGCGTCACCGACGAGGCGGGACCCCGCGTCAACGTCTACCGCTCCGACTCGGCACAGGCGGCGAAGCTGGGCGGGACCTCGCCCGCCGACGCCGACAAGAAGCTCGAGGAGAGCCTCAAGCCGGTGCTCTCGCGCTTCGAGGCTGCCGAGCGACTTCGCTCGCACGTTCACGCCGCCATCCAGACCGAGAAGCCCTGGTCCCAGGCCGTCCCGCCGTCACAGGTGGCCAGCGCCCTGGAGACGTTCCTGGTGCAGGAGGTTCCGGGTGCCCCGCCGGAATACGCCCGGCTCAAGCCGCTGGGCGCGGACTCGGTGGTGGAGTTCGTCATCGAGGAGTACGGAGTGCGCACCGAGAAGGGCGTTCCTCAGACCTGGGTGCGCGGGACCGGCCGGATGTTCCGCCTCGGCGACGGAGGGGAGATGTGGCGGACCGGCTTCTCCGGGACGTCGACCGACGCCGGGCTGCAGCCGCTCGATCCCGCGGCGCTCTCCTCCAACCCGCGCCAGTTCCACGAGCAGATGGTCGCGGTGCTCGACTCGGTCTCGGTCCGCCTGGCCCGCCAGCTGAGCCCCACCAACCGCGCCGGGGGAGGGCCCACGCCACCGGGGACGGGCGAGCTACGGGCACCGGTCGACCAGCGCACTCCGCTGGAGAAGGAGATCGACAAGTCCAAGGCGGTCCCGCCGCCCGACGCCACCACCCCGACCGACGTCCCGGTCGACGTCGGGTCCTCGAAGAAGAAGCCACCCCGGGAATCGGCGCCGCCGCCGGACGCGACCGCGCCCACCGAGGTTCCGGTGGACCCGAAGAAAAAGTGAGCTCCGGGGACGGCGGGCTGCGTCACCGGGTCTCTGATAATCTCGGGCGCTCCGTCTCTTGTCCGCGAACGCTGCCATCACCGTCGACGGGTCCGCCGGCGGTCAGTCGCTTCGGACCGCGCTGACCCTCTCCCTGGTCACGCAGAGGCCGTTCCGCGTGGAGTCGTTCTGCGCCGGCCGGATCGCGCCGGGGCTCCGGCCGAGGCACCTGGCCTTGTTGCGCGCCGCGGAGGCGCTCGGCGGACGGGTCGAGGGTGGGCAGGCCGGGGCGCTCGACTTCTCCTTCCAGCCCGGACCGGTCTCGTCGGGCAGCCACGTGCTCGAGCTCGGGGCCTCCGCGCCGGCGTGCCTGGTCTTCCAGTGCCTCTTCTACCCGCTGGCTCTGGCCGGCGGGGGAGAGCTCCGGCTGATGGGGCTGACCCACGCGCCCAAGGGACCCACCTACCATCACCTGGCCTGGGTCTGGCTTCCGCTGCTCGAGGCGTACGGGCTCCGGGCGTCGCTGTCTCTCCAGCGCGCCGGCTTCTGGCCTGAGGGGGTGGGCGAGTTCCGTGGCCAGCTCCACGGGCCTGGTGAGCCGCCGCTCAAGGTCGAGGTCCCTGCGCGCGGCACGCTCCAGGACGTCGAGGTGCGGAGCCTCGTCGGGGGCGTCCCGTTCGACGTGGCCGCCCGCCAGGCCCGCGCGGCGGAGAACTCGCTGCGCGAGCGCGGCATCTACTGCCACGCCGAGAACCTGCCGCTGCCGGTGGGCAAGACGCCGGGGACCCTGGTGTTCATCCGGGCCCAGTTCGAGCACACCTTCGCCGCCTTCGCCGCGGTGGGCGCGCGCAACGCCGCGCCGGAAGAGGTGGGGAGCAAGGCCGCCCACGCGCTCGCCGACTTCATGCAGACGCCCGGCGCGCTGGACGAGCACCTCGCGGACCAGATCCTGCTCCCCGCGGGGCTCCTCGCGGCGGGCAAGCTCGGCGCCTCGGCCCCGGGGACCACCCACTTCACCGCCGCGCGCATCACGCCCCACCTCCGGGTCACCGCCGCGTTGCTTCAGGCGTTTCTTCCGGTGCAGGTCGAGGTGAAGGACGAGGGGGATGTCGCGGTCACCCCGCGCGCCGCCTGAGGTCTTCCGGGGAGGGCGTGTCCGGTGCATGGGCCGGCGATGGAACACGAGCGGCCCCGATCGGGCAAAACCGGTTAGAGAAGCCCCGTGCTCCGTCTGGTCGTCGTCGCGCTGGTGAACCTGGTCCTCCTGCTCGGGGCCGTGCTGCGCGCTTCGGCGAGACTCCTGTCGCGCCGCGGTGCGCCGACGTACGTCCGCTTTCTCCTCAAGGGTGACCCGCCCTACCGCCAGCCGTTCCAGCGCCGCTGGCCATGGCGGCGCGAGCGCCATGCGGCAGGGCAGGTGACCTCGCTCCACCTCCTCGACGAGTCCCTCGACGCCCTCGCCGCCGATCCCCGGGTGAAGGGCATCGTGCTGGAGATCCAGTCGCTGGAGATGCCGTCGGGGAAGCGAGCCTGGGTCGCCGAGCGGCTCACCGCGTTTCGCGCCCGCGGCAAGGAGGTCGTCGGGACCGCGGTGAGCGCGGGCAACGACGAGTACGCGCTCCTCTGCGCCGCCGACCGCATCGCCTTGCCCCGCGCCGGCCGGCTGGAGCTCGGCGGCTTCCTGATGGAGGCCACCGCCGCCGGGCGCGCGTTCGAGCAGCTCGGCATCCGGCCGGAGTTCGTCCGCCGCGGCGAGCACAAGACCGCGCCCGAGCTGTTCATCCGTGCCGAGGTGTCCCCCAATCAGCGCGCGGCGCTGGAGCAGTTCCTCGACGAGCGGCACATCGAGCTGGTGGACGCCGTTGCCCGCGGACGCCGGATGTCGGCCGGCGAGGCCCGGACCCGGGTCGACCAGGGACCGTACAGCGCCGCACGGGCACAGGGACTGGGACTGGTCGATCTCATCGCCGACGACGTCGAGCTCCCCGCCGCGCTCGGGCTCGACGCCGACGAGGACCGGGCGCTGTCCGGCGCCGCCGGGATCGGCACCTTCCGCGACTGGGAGCGCGCTCACCGCTGGCCCCGGGTGGCCTGGAAGGCCTGGCGGCGGCCCACGCGACTCGCGGTGATTCCGGTCGCGGGGATGATCGCCCAGGCGCCCTCGGGAGCGCCGCCGGTGGGCCCGACCATCGCCGGCTCGGAGACGCTCGTGGCTGGCCTGCGCGCCGCGGCCCGGGACCGCTCCAGCCCCGCCGCGGTGCTCTACGTCAACAGCCCCGGGGGGAGCGCGCTCGCCTCCGAGCTGGTGCTGACCGAGGTCCGCCGCCTCGCCAAGCGCAAGCCCGTCGTCGCTTACGTGGACCGGGTCGCCGCCTCGGGCGGGTACATGATCGCCCTGGGGGCCAAGGAGATCTGGGCCAGCCCCGGCAGCATCCTCGGCAGCATCGGCGTGTTCGCCGGGAAGTTCGATCTGTCCGAGCTGCTGAGCCGCATCGGCGTGCACCGCGAGGTGCTCACCCGTGGTGAGCACGCAGGCCTCATGACCTCGGCCCGCCCCCTGTCCGCGCCGGAGCGCAACGCGCTCGAGGCCGAGGTCGAGGAGGTCTACGTCCGCTTCGTGGAGCTGGTCTCCGAGCACCGGGGGCTCGCTCCGGAGGCAGTGCACGCCCGCGGAGAGGGCCGGGTCTACACCGCCGCCCGGGCCCAGGAGGCAGGCCTGGTCGACACGCTGGGCTCGTTCGAGGCCGCCTGCGTCCGGGCGTTCGCCCTGGCTGGACGGAGCCCGCGCCGCTTCGACCTCCAGCCCTTCGGGCTCCCCAAGCGACGGCTGCCGCTGCTCTCGCTCCTCCGCAACGCGCTCGCCCCCGCCGTGTACGCGCTCTGGTGGCCCGCCTGGACCGGGCGTGGGCTCCGCGGCAGCGAGGACTTCGGAGCGGAGGGCGACTAGGCTGGTTCGGACGGTGCGTCTGCTGCTCGCCATCCTCCTCCTCGTCGCTGCCTGCGCCACGGCACCGCGCAGCGCTCCGGCCGAGGCCTACCTCGCCGCGCTGGAGCGCAACGACCTGGACACCGCCTGGTCCCTGACCTCCAGCCGGTTCCGGCAAGGGACGGATCGCGCCACGTTCGAGGCGCGGCTGTCCGACCCCGCGGCCCGCGCCGCGCACGTCGCGCGGCTCCGCGCTGCGCTCGCCGAGGCCGCCCCCGAGCTCCTGGACGTGCCCCCTTCCCCCGAGCAGCCGGCCGCGGCGGTCCAGGCCCTGGCGCGGGCGACGAAGGGGGGCGACTTCTCCGACGCCTGGCGCTGGCTCGCCGCCCCGGAGCGGGCCCGCTACACCCCCGAGCGCCTGGCCCGGGACTTCGAGGCCGCGCCCGGCGCCTCGGAGCGGCTCTCCCGGGCCCTGGCCGCCGTGGAGCGCCCGGGCGAGACGACGGGCACGGAGACCCGCTGGCCGTTACCGACCGGCGGCGCCGTGCGCGTGGTGCTCGAGGACGGACAGCCCCGGGTAGCCGCGCTTGAGTGAGAATACAGTCATGGGAGTCACGATGCCGACCGAGAAGGACGTGCTCGCAGCCCTGAGCGCGGTGATGGACCCGGAGCTGAACGTGAGCCTGGTGCAGGCCGGGATGGTGAAGGCCGTCCGCATCGACGGCGGCCGCGTCTCGGCCACCATCGAGCTCACCACCCCCGCCTGTCCCTTGAAGGGGAAGATCCAGGCGGACGCCGAGGCGGCGCTCAAGGCCGTTCCGGGCGTCACCGGCCTCGACCTCACCTGGGGCGCCCAGGTGCGCGGCCAGCCGCAGGGCACTGGAATGCTCCCCGCGGTGAAGAACATCATCCTGGTCGGCGCCGGGAAGGGCGGGGTGGGGAAGAGCACCGTCGCGGTGAACCTCGCCGTTGCCCTGGCGAAGCACGGGGCCAAGGTGGGCCTCCTGGACGCCGACTTCTACGGCCCCTCGGTGCCGATGATGACCGGGCTGTCGGACCAGCGGCCGGTGAGCCCGGACGGGACCCGCCTCGAGCCCCTGGAGACGCTGGGGATGAAGGTGATGTCGCTCGGCTTCCTGGTGGAACCCGACCAGGCGCTGATCTGGCGCGGGCCGATGCTCCACGGGGCGCTGCAGCAGCTGCTGCGCGACGTGAACTGGGGCGCGCTCGATTACATGGTGATGGACCTTCCGCCGGGCACCGGTGACGTCGCGCTCACCGTCTCCCAGAGCATCCGGGCCTCGGGCGCGGTGCTGGTCACCACGCCGCAGGACGTGGCCCTGGCCGACGTGGTGCGGGCCAAGCAGATGTTCGACAAGGTCCACATCCCGGTGCTGGGCATTGTCGAGAACATGAGCGAGTTCATCTGCCCCCACTGCCACACCGCGACGCCCATCTTCCATCACGGTGGTGGACGCCGTGCCGCGGAGCTCTTCGGCGTGCCGTTCCTGGGCGAGATTCCCCTCGAGCTCCAGATTCGGGTGGGCGGGGACGAGGGCCGGCCGGTGGTCGCCGCCTATCCAGACTCGGCCGAGGCGCAGGCCTTCATGGCGGTCGCCCGCGCGGTGGCCGGGCGAGTCTCGGTGGTCAACGGCGCTCGCGCCCCGACGGCGGCCGTCCCCGCGCTGAGCTAGTCTCTTCCGACGTGGTGGATGCTCCCCGACACGAGGACTCGCTCGACGTGGACGAAGCGGACGCGCCCGGCGACGGAGCCCGCGGGTCCATCGTCGATGCGATGCGCAAGGTGGCCTTCGCAGGCCTCGGCGCCCTGTTCATGACCGAGGAGGGCATCCGGTCGCTGGCCGGCCAGCTGAAGCTGCCCAAGGAGGCGCTGGGGTTCGTCCTCTCCCAGGCCGAGCGAACGAAGGACGAGGTGGGGAGAGTGCTGTCCGAGGAGCTCCGCCGCTTCCTCCGTTCGGACAAGCTCCGGGAGGACTTCCTCCAGCTGCTCTCCGGAATGCGGGTGGAGGTCACCGCGCACGTGCGTCTGGTGCCGGACCCCGAGCGCAAGGCCGGCGAGCCGGCGCGGCCGCGGGTCGAGGTCACCAGCGTCAAGACCAAGGGGCCGAGGAAGAAGTCGGAGTGATGGCCGCCAGCGCCGACGAACCGGCGAGCCGGCCGGAACCGTCGCCGCTCCGCCGGCGGCTCCTGCCCCTGGCCCTGATCGCCCTCGGCTTCGTCCTCTGGCGCAGCCCGCTGTTCCCGCAGCCGCGGACGTTCGTGTGGGACCGACCGTTCGGTATGTCAGTGGTCTCCGCCGAGGTGCAGCTGTGGCGCGGGGACACGCTCCTCGCCCGCGCCGTGTGGCCCGACGCCACGCAGGGGGCGCTGACCCAGGAGCTGTCGCTGCGAGCCGGGCCGATCCGGGTGCTCAGCTTCACCCACCTCGGCGACGGAACCGAACGTCGCGGCACCCAGGAGCTGGAGCTGGGGTCGGAGGCGGTGGTGCACGCCCCGCTCCTTCCCGGCGGCCGTTGACCCGCCCGACGGGCGGACAGTAGACACCCGGGCCGAGGGAACATGGCCAACGAGCACGTGGTGGTCGTCGGTGCCGGGCAGATGGGAGCGGGGATCGCGCAGGTCGCGCTGACCGCCGGGCTCCGCGTCACCCTGGTCGACGTGGCGAAGGACGCGGTGGAGAAGGGCGCCGGGCGCATCCGGTCGGGCCTGGGAAAGCTCCGGGAGAAGGGGAAGCTCGACGAGCGCACCGAGCGCGCCGCCCTGGGCCGGCTCACGACTTCCACGGTCGCCCGCGACGCGAAGGACGTCGAGATGGCCATCGAGGCGGCCACCGAGAACGAGGAGCTGAAGAAGCGCATCTTCGTCGAGCTCGACGCCGTCGTCCGGCCGGGTGGGGTGCTCGCCACCAACACCTCCTCCATCCCCATCACTCGCATCGCCGCGGCGACCCGTCGCCCCGAGGCGGTCATCGGGATGCACTTCATGAACCCGGTGCCGGTGATGCAGCTCGTCGAGCTCATCCGCGGTGCGGCCACCTCCGACGCCACCTTCCAGCGGACGAAGAGCCTCGCCGAGGCCATGGGCAAGACGGTGGTCACCTCGCGGGACTACCCGGGCTTCATCGTCAACCGGATCCTCATTCCCATGCTGAACGAGGCGGCGTACGCGCTCATGGAGGGGCTGGGCACCGCCGAGGACATCGACACCGCGATGAAGCTGGGTACCAACCAGCCCATGGGGCCGCTGCAGCTCGCGGACTTCATCGGCCTGGACACGGTCCTCTTCATCGCCGAGGTGATGCACCGCGGCCTGGGCGATCCGAAGTACCGGCCCTGCCCGCTGTTGCGCCAGTACGTGGACGCCGGCTGGCTCGGCAAGAAGACCGGTCGCGGCTTTCACGTGTACGAGAAGTGAGGAGGGGAGCATGGCGGAGTTGAACGTCCGCGTTCAGGTGGAGGGCCCGTTCGCAACGGTGACGGTGGACCGCCCGAAGTCGCTGAACGCGCTCGACTCGAGGACGCTTCAGGAGCTGGAGAAGGCCGCAGCAGACCTCGCGCAGCGGGACGATCTCCGGGGGGTCATCGTCACCGGCGCGGGCGAGAAGGCCTTCGTTGCCGGGGCGGACATCGCGGAGATGAACGGGATGGACTCCGACCGGGCTCGCCACTTCGGGGCGCTCGGCCAGCGCGTCATGGACGTCATCGCCGCGCTGCCGGTTCCGGTGGTGGCCGCGGTCAACGGCTTCGCTCTCGGGGGCGGCTGCGAGCTCGCCCTGGCCTGCGACTTCATCTACGCATCCGAGAACGCCAAGTTCGGACTGCCGGAGGTGAGCCTCGGCGTCCTCCCCGGCTTCGGCGGGACGCAGCGTCTGACCCGGCTCGTCGGCAGGGCCCGGGCGAAGGAGCTCATCTTCACCGGGGACATCATCGATGCCGCGAAGGCCAAGGAGATCGGCCTGGTGCTGGAGGTCGTTCCCCAGCCGCAGCTGCTCGGGCATGCCCGCGCCGCGCTGGAGCGAATCGGCAAGAAGGGACCGCTCGCCGTCCGCCGGGCCAAGGAGGCCATCGACCGCGGGGCGGACCTCGACCTCGCCGACGGTCTCACCATCGAGCGCAAGGTGTTTGCTGACCTCTTCGACTCCGCCGACCGCAGCGAGGGCATGAAGGCCTTTCTCGAGAAGCGGCCTCCGGTCTTCACCGGCCGCTAGGACTCCGATGGACTTCGACCTGACCGATCTGCAGCGAGAGACGCAGCGACTGGCGCGGGAGTTCGCCGCCCGGGAGCTCATTCCCCACGCCAGGAAGCTGGACGAGGAGCACCGGTTCCCCCACGAGGTGGTGAAGAAGCTCGCCGAGCTCTCGCTGCTCGGGGTGGCGGTGCCCGAGGAGTGGGGCGGGGCGGGCCTGGACAACGTGGCCTACGCCCTGGCCATCGAGGAGCTGAGCCGGGGCGATGCCTCGGTGGGAGTCATCGCCAGCGTCAACAACTCGCTCTACTGCGACCCGATCCTCAAGTTCGGCACCGAGGCCCAGAAGCGCGAGTGGCTGGTTCCGTTCGCCCGGGGCGAGAAGCTGGGATGCTTCGGGCTCACCGAGCCCGAGGCCGGGTCAGACGCGGCGGCGCAGAAGACCACCGCCGTTCGAAAGGGCGACGGCTACGTCATCAACGGCAGCAAGAACTGGATCACCAACGGGCCGGTGGCCGACGCCATCGTGCTCTTCACGATGACCGACCGCGCCGCAGGGCACCGCGGCATCACCGCCTTCATCGTTCCGACGAACACCCCGGGGTTCAACCGCGCCAACCCGGACCGGAAGATGGGCATCACCGCCGCGCTGTCCTGCTCCATCTTCTTCGAGGAGATGGTGGTCCCGGCGAAGAACCTCCTCGGCAAGGAGGGGGACGGCTTCAAGGTCGCCATGTCCACTCTGGACGGCGGCCGGATCGGCATCGCTTCCCAGGCCATCGGCATCGCCCGCGCCGCGTTCGAGGAGTCCCTGCGCTACGCGCAGGACCGGAAGACCTTCGGGCAGCCGATCGCCAACCATCAGGCAATCCAGTTCATGCTCGCCGACATGGCCACCGAGATCGATGCCGCGCGGCTGCTCACCCTCAAGGCCGCTCTGATGAAGGACCAGGGCGTGCGCCACAGCCCCGAGTCGGCCATGGCCAAGCTCTACGCCAGCGAGATGGCCAGCCGCGTCGCCAACAAGGGCCTGCAGATCCACGGCGGCCAGGGCTACAGCAAGGAGTTCGACGCCGAGCGCCACGTCCGCGACGCGCGCATCACCGAGATCTACGAGGGCACCAGCGAGATCCAGCGCATCGTCATCAGCGGCTCTCTCCTGAAGGAGTGACCATGCTCGTCCCCCTCCTGGTCGTGCTCGCCGCCGCGCCTGCCGCTCCCGATGCAGGTCCCACCCCCGCTCCCGAACCCGGCGGCGCCCCCGCCGCGGTCGGTCCCGCCACGCCGGCCCGCGGCTCGGGCCCGGAGAAGCTGCCCTTCACCCCGGACTCCATCCGGGAGATCGTCCGCTCGAAGCAGCCGGACATCGAGCGCTGCTGGGAGCAGACCCTGGCCGGCACCGACAAGCCGGTGGACGGGAAGATCCAGACCCACTTCGTGATCACGCCGGTGGGCTCGGTGAAGCAGGCCAAGGTGGTGAAGAAGGGAACCACCCTGAAGGACCCGGCCCTGCACAAGTGCGTGGAGACGGTGCTCTCCACCATGCTCTTCCCCCGGCCTCCCGACGGGAAGGACCACCCGGTGGAGTACCCGTTCAACCTCAAGGCCGTGCGCTGATGCGCCTCGAGCTCACCGAGACCCAGGCGCTGATCCGGAACACCGCGCGGACCTTCGCCCGGGAGCGGGTTGCGCCGGGCGCGCGTGATCGGGACCGCACCGAGCACTTCCCGGCCGAGCTGCTGGCCGAGATGGCGGAGCTGGGGCTCCTGGGAGTCAACGTCCCGGCGGCGTACGGCGGAGCCGAGGCCGGGGCCATCTCCTACGCCCTGGCGATGATGGAGATCGCCGAGGCCTGTGCCTCGACCGCAGTCGCGATGGCGGTCACCAACATGTGCGCCGAGCTGATCACCGCCTTCGGCACCGAGGAGCAGAAGCAGAAGTACGTCACGCGGCTGACCTCGGGGCAGGCGGTGGCCGGGGCCTTCGCTCTCTCCGAGCCTCAGGCGGGGAGCGATGCCTCCGCGCTCGAGACCCGTGCCGAGCGGACCCGCAACGGCTGGGTGCTGAACGGGAACAAGCAGTGGATCACCTCCGGCGACAAGGCGGGGGTCATCGTCGTCTGGGCTCGGTCCGGCGGGCCCGGTTCGGGTGGGCTGTCGGCCTTCATCGTCGAGGGGGGGACGAAGGGACTCGTCGCCGGCCGCCACGAGGACAAGATGGGGCTCCGGGGGTCCACCACCGTTCCGCTTCAGTTCGAGGACTGCCTGATCCCCGGCGAGGCGCTGCTCGGCCAGGAGGGGCAGGGGTTCCGGCTGGCGATGATGGCGCTCGACGGAGGGCGGATCGGGATTGCCTCGCAGGCGTGCGGGGTCGCGCGCGCCGCGCTGGCCGCCACCCTCCTCTACACCAAGGAGCGGAAGGCCTTCGGGAAGTCGGTGGCCGATTTCCAGGCCGTCCGCTTCATGCTGGCCAACATCCAGACCGAGCTGGCCGCGGCCGAGCTGATGACGCTGCGGGCCGCCGGGCTCAAGGAGTCCGGCAAGCCGTTCACCCGCGAGGCGTCGATGGCGAAGGTCCTCGCCTCGGAGATGGCGAACCGGGCCGCGGACAAGGCGGTCCAGCTCCACGGCGGCTACGGCTACATCGACGAGTTCCCGGTCGAGCGGTACATGCGGGACGCCCGGGTGCAGACCATCTACGAGGGGACCAGCGAGATCCAGCGGCTGGTCATCGCCCGGGAGCTGCTGAAGGCAGCGGACTGAGCCGCGAGTCCGCGAGAGATGGGTCCTGCGTCGAGGAGGCCCTCGGTTTCGAGTGACAGAGGGGTGGGCACCCTGCGAGATCGGTCACGAATTCGAGCCGCCGCGCCATCGGCGACTTAGCCGAGGCCGAACCGGGTGAGCAGCTCCGGCAGCTTCTGCGTGAGGCCGAGACGCGCCGCCGCCGACTCGAGCATCCGCCGCTCCTGGCGGTCCACCTTGCCGTCGACCAGGGCGATCTGCACCAGCGAGCGCAGGAAGCTCTCGCCGGCCGGGCCCGGTGGCGGCACCAGCCGCTCGAACAGCGCCGGGTCCGCCTTCAGCGCCAGCTCCACGTTCTCGTACGGCACGCCCCAGCGCTCCGCGCACAGCTTGAGCATCCGCCGCTCGCGGTCATCCACCCCGCCGTCCGCCGCCGCCATCGCCGCCATCGTGTAGAGCAGCCGCTGGCGCTCGGACGCGTCCATCACGACATCGCCGCCCCGCGCTCCCGCCGCCGGAGCCTTCTGCGCCGGCTGCGCACGCGACCGTGCCGCCCACACCTCGAGCGGCTCGGCGTTTGCCAGCACCCAGTCGTGGGCGCCGTCGTTCAGCGTCGCCCCGCAGTGCTCGCAGGTCGGCTGCACCGAGTCACCCAGGGGCGCGCCGCAGTTCCCGCATCGCGCCGTCGCCATGCCCCGCGCCTCGTCGGTCTTCACCCCCGCCTTGCGCTCCAGGGTGAAGATCCAGCGCTGGGGCAGGGTGGCCAGCGTTCCCGCCGAGGCGCCCTCCGGAACCACCCCCATGCGCGCGCTCCAGCGGACCTCGACGTGCGCAAGCGTCGTGGCGCTCCCGTCCTCGATTCCCCGGACCGCCACGCTCCCCACCGCTGCCTGGAAGAACACCCGCTTCAGCCGCCGGGACCGCAAACCCGCCACGTCCGCGGCAACCTCGGCCAAGGAGCTTGCCGTCGCCAGCTTCGCCATCCGCCCCGGCTCGCCGCGGGCCTGCGCGTCGAGCCAGCCCCAGAACAGCAGGGAGGCCCGGTCCTCCAGAACCTCCAGCGACAGCGCCGGGTCCACCGCCCGGAGCGCCTCCAGCCCCGGAACCTCCAGCGGCGCGCTCCCGGCCTCCACCCCCTGGGTGATCTCCGCCAGCACCCAGTCGTAGGCCCCGCTGTTCACGATCGCCCCGCAGTAGGTGCAGTTCCCCGCCGCCCCGCCCTCGAAGGGCGCCCCGCAGTTCGGACACTTGCCCGGCGGAAGGGCTCCGTCCTTGCGCGAACGCGTCCCCGGACGGCGCACGAACGACCACACCTCGATGAACGGCTCCAGCGGCGCGCGCCGGACCCGCTCCCTCGCGTCCTCGGCCGAGACGGAGAGCGGAACGTCCATGTCCCTCGCCTGGGCACGGATGCGCACGTGGAGGGTGTCGAAGGCCGTCGTCCGCTCGAGGCCCACCGCTTGAAGATCCAGCACCGCCATGTCGGCCGTGACGTTCCGCACGCCCTGCGCGTTGATCAGGTCGAGCTGCACCCGGAACCGCTGGAAGGTCGCGTCGGAGAGGTCCCGCCGGATGGGCCCCAGATCTCCTCGGGCCCAGGCCGTCTGCACCCGGAGGAAGAGCCCCTTCACCTGGTCGAGGAAGGCCACCAGGTCGAAGTCGGGATCGGAGGCACGAAGCGCATCCACCCAGGCGGTCACCTCCCGCGCCGATGGAGGGCTCGGCTCCCGCGTGTCGGCCGCCTCGAAGGCCCGCTGGGTGCTCGCCGTCGCCCCGAAGCTGCCCCGGTATGCGCGCCAGATCACGAACGCGACAGCGAGCATCGAGATGCTGAACACCGGGTGGGCGAGGAAGAACAGCACCCACGGGTCGCCGCTCGAGGACGAGCTGCTGCTGGACGAGCTGCCCGAGCTGCTCCACGAGCCCGAGGATCGCGAGCCGGACGAGCGCGACGAGCTGGAGCTCGAGCTGTGCGAGCTGCTGTAGTGCTGTCCGCCCCCCACGCGGGCCACCGCGGGCGTGGCCAGCATCAGGAACAGGGCGAAGAGGCAGACGCGTCGATTCATCGTCGCCGGGCGCCGGCGGTTCCTCAGCTTAACGGGGGCGGCCTCCACCTTGCCATCGGGGGTCCCGACGACCTAGGTCCGTCCGGGCAGGAAGCTCGAGGGAGATTGCACACATGGGAACGTTCCGGGAGGAGCGCCAGGGGCCGGTGGAGATCTGGACCCTCGACGCGGAGGACACGCGCAACGCCATCAGCCGCGCCGTCCTCGCCGAGCTCGAGGCGCGGGTGGCCCGCGTCTCCAGCGCTCAGGAGGTCCGCGCCGTCATCCTCACCGGCGCCGGGAACAAGGCGTTCTGCGCCGGCGCCGACCTCAAGGAGCGCGCCACGATGAGCGAGGCCGAGGTCCGCGCCTTCCTCGGCGGGCTTCGCCGCACCCTCCGGTCCATCGAGACCACCGGCACCATCTTCATCGCCGCCATCAACGGCTCGGCGCTCGGCGGCGGGACCGAGCTGGCCCTCGCCTGCGACCTCCGCGTCGCCGCCCCGGCCGCCGAGCTCGGCCTGACCGAGGTGCGCCTGGGCATCATCCCCGGTGGCGGCGGCACCCAGCGGCTGGCCCGTCTCATCGGGCCGGGCCGGGCCAAGGACCTCATCCTCACCGGCCGGCGAGTCAACGCCGCCGAGGCCTTCGCCATCGGGCTCGTCCAGCGCCTCGCGCCCGAGGGCCGCCTGCTCGAGGTGGCGCTCGGGGTCGCGGAGCAGATCGCCGAGAACGCGCCGGTCGCGGTCGGCGCGGCCAAGCGCGCCATCGATCGGGGGCTGGACCTCGACCTGGACGCCGCGCTCGCCCTGGAGCTGGAGCAGTACGAGACGGTCCTGCGCTCGGAGGACCGCCTCGAGGGTCTCGCCGCCTTCGCGGAGAAGCGACGGCCGGTCTGGAAGGGCAGATGAGCTAGGCCGAGACGCGCTGCTCGACGTCCTGGGCCTTGTTCTTCACCTGGTCGAACAGGTTCATCGCCTTGTCCTTGACCTGGCTCCGGAGCTCCACGCCCGACTTCGGCGCCAGCGCCAACCCGACCAGCGCCCCCACGATGCCGCCCAGGAGGAACAGGGTGATGTCGCTCGCGGTGCGGCTGCCCGGGGTGTAGGGCACCACGCCAATCTTCCGGAGCAGCCGCTTCTTGTTCAGGTCCCCCAGCTCCATGTCGCTCAGGCGGTTCCACAGCCTCACCCCATCCCGGGCGAGGTTTGTGTAGAGGTAGCTCTTGGTGAAGCCGCCGGCGATGTCGGAGAACGCCATGGTCCGCTCCTTCCCGTGGGAAAAGTGGGTTGACTGAAGCCCAACGGTAGGAACGCCTGACAGCCTCGGCATCCCCCGTGCTAAGCCCCCGCGCCGCATGCCAGCCGACGACACCCTCCGTGCGCGCCGCGCCCGCATCCGCGAGGGCGGGGCGCCCAAGTACCACGCAAAGAACGCCGAGGCAGGGAAGCTGTTCGCAAGAGAACGCATCTCCCGCCTCCTGGATCCGGATTCCTTCATCGAGGACGGCAGCTTCGCCAACGCCGCCGACCCCGAGCTGCCCGCTGACGGAGTCATCACCGGCCTCGGCAAGATGGGAGGCCGAACGGTCGCCCTCATGGCGAACGACTCGACGGTGAAGGCCGGGAGCTGGGGCGCCCGCACGGTCGAGAAGATCCTCCGCATCCAGGAGACCGCTCGCGCGCTGCGTCTACCCCTGCTGTACCTGGTGGACTCGGCCGGCGCCCGCATCACCGACCAGGTCGACATGTTCCCCGGCCGGCGCGGCGCCGGGCGCATCTTCTTCAACGAGGTCCAGCTCTCGGGCGAGGTCCCCCAGATCTGCCTCCTCTTCGGGCCCTCGGCCGCGGGCGGCGCCTACATCCCGGCCTTCTGCGATCTGGTCGTCATGGTCGAGGGGAACGCCTCGATGTACCTCGGCTCTCCGCGGATGGCGGAGATGGTCATCGGCGAGAAGGTCACCCTCGAGGAGATGGGCGGTGCCCGCATGCACTGCTCCGTGTCGGGCTGCGGCGACATGCTGGTGAAGACCGAGGCCGAGGCCATCGCCGCCGCCCAGGCCTATCTCTCGTACTTCCCTTCGAGCTTCGCCGAGCCTCCGCCGGTCGGCGAGCCCAGGCCGCCGGCCCGCTCGGGGAAGCGCATCGACGAGATCATCCCCGCCGACCAGAACAAGCCCTTCGACATGTTCGCCCTCATCCACGAGCTGGTGGATGCAGGGTCGTTCTTCGAGGTCAAGAAGCTCTTCGCCCAGGAGGTCATCACGGGCCTGGCCCGGATCGACGGCCGACCGGTCGGCGTCGTCGCCAACCAGCCCAAGTACAAGGGCGGCGTGCTGTTCGTCGACTCGGCCGACAAGGCCTCGCGCTTCATCTGGCTGTGCGACGCCTTCAACATCCCGCTGCTGTACCTTGCCGACGTGCCGGGCTTCATGATCGGCACCAAGGTGGAACGGGCGGGCATCATCCGGGCCGGGGCGAAGATGATCTCCGCAGTCTCCGAGGCGACCGTTCCCCGGATCTCGGTCGTCGTCCGCAAGGCCTACGGGGCGGGGCTGTACGCCATGTCCGGACCCGGCTTCGGCCCGGACGTCACCCTGGCGCTCCCCCAGGCGATGATCGCGGTCATGGGGCCCGAGGCGGCGGTCAACGCCGTGTTCTTCAACAAGATCCAGGAGAAGCCGGAGGCCGAGCGGGCCGCCTATGTCCAGGCGCTCCGCGACGAGTACCGGGCCGACGTGGACCTCCTCAAGCTCGCCTCCGAGCTCATCGTCGACGAGGTGGTCCCCGGCGATGAGCTCCGGGACCAGCTGGAGCGCCGGCTGGAGGCCTACGCACGGCGGTTCCAGCCCCGGTCGGTGAAGAAGCACGGCGTGTTGCCGGTGTAGAAAGGGGCGGTATGGACCTGACGCTTCCCGAGAGCCACCGCGCCCTGCAGACCTCGCTCCGTGACTTCTGCGAGGAGCACGTCAAGCCCCACGCCCGCCACTGGGACCACGAGGAGAAGTTTCCCGCCGAGGTGGTGAAGGCGCTCGGCGAGCTGGGGGCGCTCGGGATCCTCGTCTCCGAGGAGTACGGCGGGGCAGCGATGGACAGCCTCGCGGTCGCGGTCGCCGTGGAGGAGCTCGCCCGGTACGACGGCTCCCTCGCCCTCACCGTGGCCAGCCACAACGGCCTCGGCACCAGCCACATCCGCGTGTTCGGCAACGACGCGCAGCGCAAGCGCTACCTGCCGAGGCTGGCCAGCGGCGAGTGGCTCGGAGGGTGGGGCCTCACCGAGCCGGGGAGCGGGTCCGACGCCGCGGCGATGAAGACCACCGCCGTCCGCCGGGGTGACCGCTGGGTGCTCGACGGCACGAAGATGTTCATCACCCAGGGGACGGTGGGGCAGGTCTTCGTGGTGCTCGCCCTCAGCGAGCCCGAGAAGCGCCAGAAGGGCATCACCGCCTTCATCGTCGAGAAGGGGATGCCCGGCTTCAGCCAGCGGGCGATCCACGGAAAGCTCGGCATGCGCAGCTCGGACACCGGCGAGCTCATCCTCGAGCATGTCGAGGTCCCGGACTCCCAGCGCCTCGGCGAGCTGGGCATGGGGTTCATCAACACCCTGCAGATCCTCGACCGGGGGCGCATCACCATCGGCGCGCTCTCCACCGGCCTGGCCCGGGGCGCCCTCGAGGAATCGGCCCGCTACGCGCGGGAGCGGCGGGCCTTCGGCAAGCCCATCGGGGACTTCGAGGCCATCCGCTGGATGCTGGCCGACATGCAGACCGACCTGCAGGCCGCGCGCCTCCTCGTGCACCGGGCAGCGGTGCTGGCCGACCGCGGCCGCCCGTACGGGCGCGAGGCCAGCATGGCCAAGCTGTTCGCCAGCGAGATCGCCACCCGGGCATGCAACAAGGCCGTGCAGATCCACGGTGGCTATGGCTACACCCGCGAATTCCCCGTGGAGCGGTACTTGCGTGACGCGAAGCTCTGCGAGATCGGCGAGGGCACCAGCGAGGTGCAGCGTACGGTCATCTCCCGCGAGTTGCTGAAGGCCTGATAACCCAGGGTGTCGATGGAAGCGGAACGGCTGGCGCAGCTCGGGCTCACGGTTCAGGAGGGCGCGGCGGGCCCGGAGGTGGTGCTCCCGCTCCAGCGCTCGGTGGTGAACCCGCTGACGCGCAGGCCGGTGCCGGCCGTGACCCTCGCCCTCGCCGAGGCGCTGCTCATCCCGGTGGATCCACCCGAGCTGGTGGGACTCGCGCCACTCGCCGTGGACACGCTGACCGAAGCCCCCGAGCTCGAGGCACGCCTCCTCGCCGGCTTCGACGAGCACGTGGCCCGGCTGGATTCGACGGCCAGCCAGCTCGAGGCGCTCGGGCTTCAGCCCAGCATCGACCCGGGCTCGCTCGAGGTGAGGGCCGAGACCCAGGTCGGCGGACTCCGGGTGCTCCTCGGCGCCGACAAGCAAGGGAAGCTGCGGATCCGCGAGGTCCACCGGGCAGGGGCAATGCTCCGCTCCGAGGTGGGCGCACCGTTCGGTCTGTCCCAGTTCGCCGATACCGCCGCGTTGCAGGCGCACCTCCTCGGCCTGGTCGGCGAGGCGGCAGCCCCGGGGAGCGGCATCGGCTACGGCGAGCTGGCCGAGCGGTTCGGGCCGGCGGCGCGCGTGCCCTCCACCAGCGCGCTGGAGCTGGTGTCCGACTTCACGGTCCGCGGTGAGCGGTACCGCTTCGTCGCCGCTCGGGTACGGGGCCGGACCTTCCGGGGGCTCCTGGCCGGGCCCGATGGCAAGAAGTGGGCGGAGCACTTCCAGCTCGAGGACTTCCCCGGCGTGGCCGACGTCGCGGCCCGCGTGCTCGGCATCTCCCCCGGGGAGATCTCCTGGGTCGAGGGAGACGAGCCGTGAGCGCCGCCTCGCTCGTGGAGCGGGTGCTCGCCGGCGAGGTGCGTGCCGCCAGTCGCCTCATGCGCCGCGTCGACGACGAGGACCCTGCGGCCACCCCCGACCTCCAGGCGCTCTTCCCCAGGACCGGCCGTGCCTACGTGCTCGGCATCACCGGCTCGCCCGGAGCTGGGAAGTCCACTCTCACCGACCGGGTGGTCGCCCGGTTCCGTGCCCAGGGGCAATCGGTGGGCGTCCTGGCGGTGGACCCCACCAGCCCCTTCAGCGGCGGAGCAATCCTCGGGGACCGCATCCGGATGCAGGCCCATGCCTCGGACCCGGGGGTGTTCATCCGGTCGCTGGCCACGCGTGGGTCACTCGGGGGACTCTCCCGGGCCACGGGCGACTGCATCCGGGTGATGGACGCGATGGGCAAGGACGTCATCGTGGTCGAGACGGTGGGCGTGGGCCAGGACGAGATCGACATTGCCCAGATGGCGCACTCCACCTTGCTGGTCACGGTGCCCGGGATGGGCGACGACATCCAGGCCATCAAGGCCGGCATCCTCGAGGTCGCGGACGTCTTCATCGTCAACAAGTCCGACCTGGACGGCGCCGACCGCACCGTGCGCGAGCTCCGGCAGATGCTCGAGCTCCGTCACGCCCTCCGCCGCCCGCCGCTGGAGCACGACCGGCAGCACCGGCTGAAGACCCGCGCCTCCGGCAAGCCGCTCGAGCCGCCTCCGCCTTCCGACGAATGGGAGCCGCCCATCCTCAAGGTCATCGCTGCGCGTGACCAGGGGCTGGATCCGGTGATGGAGGCGATCGCTCGGCACCGCGAGTTCCTCGAGCGCACCGGACAGCGCGCCGAGCGAGAGCGGGCCCGGGCGCGGATGCAGTTCCTGGCGCTGCTGCGCAACCGGCTGCTGCAGTCTGCGCTCGACCGACTCGAGGCCGAGAAGGGCCGGCTGGACGAGGTTGCCCTGGCCATCGCCCGGCGCGAGGCCGACCCCTACGCCCTGGCCGAGACTCTCGCCCGGCAGCTGTCGACCTGACCGATGCCCGCGCCCAGCCGCCCCATCGATGCCGTGCTCGTCGAAGGCCTCTGCCGCCGGCTGGGGATGGAGGCGATGGACCCGGTGCATGGTCTGGCCGCGCTCACCCACAAGAGCTACGTCAACGAGCACCGCGACGAGGGCGCGGACAACGAGCGGCTGGAGTTCCTCGGTGACGCGGTGGTGGACCTCGCGGTGAGCCACCGACTCATGGAGCGTTTCCCCGACGCCGACGAGGGCGAGCTGTCCAAGCTGCGGGCACTGCTGGTCAACGAGGAGACGCTGGCGCGGGTGGCCCGTCTCTTCGGGCTCGGCGACCTGCTGCGGATGGGCCGGGGCGAGGAGATGACCGGTGGGCGCGACAAGAGCTCGGTCCTCGCCGACGCGCTGGAGGCGGTCATCGGCGCGGTGTACCTGAGCTCCGGGCTCACCGGAGCGCTCCTGGTCGTGGACCGGCTCTTCGGAAACCTGCTCCAGGGCGTCGCGGAGGGGAAGAGCGGCGAGGACTGGAAGACCCGCCTTCAAGAGCTGGTGCAGACACGGCTGCGGCAGTCGCCCCGCTACCGGGTCGTCAGCGAGGAAGGCCCGGATCATTCCAAGACCTTCGAGGTGGAGGTCACGGTGGGGACCGAGCTGTTCGCCCGCGCGCGCGGACGGTCCAAGAAGGAGGCGGAGCAGGCCGCGGCGCGCGAGACGTTGACGATGCTCGAATCCGAGGCCAAGAAGGACCCCGGCGCGCGCTGAATCCCGGCCGCACCACATCCAAGGTGACATCGAACCGCATGCGACCCACCCGCACCGCCGCCGTGCTCCTGACTGCTGCGCTCGCCCTCGTGGCTTGCGAGAAGCAGTCGCCACCCGCCCCCCCTGCTGCACCGCCGCCGCCCCCGCAGCCGGCCGCCCAGACGTCGGTCCCGGCCCCACCGCCGCAGGCCCCGCTGGCCGCCGGCGGTCCGTGGATGAGCAAGGCGGAGGCCGGAAAGGACCTCTGGGCGACGCTCAAGACCAGCAAGGGCGTCATCGTGGTGAAGCTGTTCAGCAAGGATGCCCCGAAGACGGTCGCCAACTTCGTCGGGCTGGCCACGGGCGAGAAGGAGTGGATCGACCCGCGAGACAACCAGCGGAAGAAGTCGCCGCTCTACGACGGCACCGAGTTCCACCGGGTGATCCCGAACTTCATGATCCAGGGTGGCGACCCCACCGGGACCGGCCGCGGACAGCCGGGCTTCACCTTCGAGGACGAGTTCCAGAGCAACCGGGGGTTCGCCAAGAAGGGAATCCTGGCCATGGCGAACCGTGGGCCGAACTCCAACGGCAGCCAGTTCTTCATCACCACCTCGACGCCCCATCACCTCGACGGGAAGCACACCATCTTCGGCGAGGTCGTCTCCGGCTACCCGGTGGTGGAGTCCATCTCCGAGGTGAAGACCATGATGGGCAACCGGCCGACCGAACCCGTCACCCTGATCTCGGTGACGGTGTCTGACAAGGCCCCCCGGAGCTAGTAGAGGGGGCCTTCGAGGCACGAAAGGAACCGAACGATGGGAATGGTCGACGAGGTGAAGGCCGGGAAGGAGCTGTACGCGCACTTCGACACCACCGAGGGCAAGGTGGTGGTGCGGCTCTTCAGCAAGGACGCCCCGAAGACGGTGGAGAACTTCGTGGGGCTGGCCACCGGCGAGAAGGAGTGGACCGACCCGGCCAGCCGCGCGAAGAAGACCGCCACGCCGCTCTACGACGGCACGATCTTCCACCGCTGCATCGGGGACTTCATGATCCAGGGCGGCGACCCGCTGGGGCGGGGGACCGGTGGACCGGGATACCAGTTCGAGGACGAGTTCCAGAGCGCCCGGCGGTTCGACAAGCCGGGCCTGCTGGCCATGGCCAACGCCGGGCCGAACACCAACGGCAGCCAGTTCTTCATCACCGTGGTGGCCACGCCCTGGCTGAACAACAAGCACACCATCTTCGGCGAGGTCGTGTCCGGGCAGGACATCGTTCGCCGGGTGGCCAACGAGGTCCCGAAGGGCGCGGGTGACCGCCCGCGCACGGACGTGCGCATCAACAAGCTGACCATCACCAACCAGCCCTAGGGCCAGCCCCCGGGCTCCGCCGGGGAGGCTCCGCGACGAGCCTCCTCCAGACCACCTCCTCGATGACCGTCCAGCACTCAGGATTCGCCGCCCTCCTCGGGCGGCCCAACGTGGGCAAGAGCACGCTCCTCAACCGTCTGGTGGGGGAGAAGATCGCCATCGTCTCGCCCAAGCCGCAGACCACCCGCACCCGCATCACCGGGATGGTCACCCGACCGGAGGGGCAGGTGGCCTTCGTCGACACGCCGGGCATCCACGAGGCGAAGGGCGCGCTGAATCGGGCCATGGTGGAGGCCGCGCTCACCGCGCTGGAGGACGTCGATCTGCTCCTGCTCCTGGTGGAGCCCGCGCTGGGCCCCGACGGGAAGACACCCGAGGTGACGCCCGGGGTGCGCGCGATCCTCCAGCGGCTCGCCCCGGTGCGGAAGCCGGTCCTCCTGGTGGTGAACAAGGTGGACACGGTTCCCAAGCCGCTGCTGCTGCCCTTCGTGGCGGCCCTGAGCGAGGTGCGCCCCTTCGACGAGGTGCTCTTCGTTTCTGCGATCACCGGCGACGGGGTGGAAGATCTGCTCCGGGAGACGCTGGCCCGGCTTCCCGAGGGGCCACCGCTGTTCGACCCCGAGACCTTCACCGACCAGCAAGAGGTGGGGCTCGCCGCAGAGCTGATCCGCGAGCAGGTCCTCCGCCACACCCGCCAGGAGGTCCCGCACTCGGCGGCGGTGGTCATCGACGCCTTCGACGAGAGCGAGCGCGCCCCCCGGCCGGGCAGCAAGCCGGGAGGGCTCCAGGGCCTGATCAGGATTCACGCCACGCTCTACGTCGAGCGCGAGAGCCAGAAGGCCATCGTCATCGGCAAGCGCGGCGCGATGCTCAAGGCCATCGGCACCGACGCGCGGAAGGCCCTCGAGCGGCTGCTCGGCACGCACATCTTCTTGGACCTCCGGGTGAAGGTGGAGCCGCGGTGGACGGAGAGCGAGCGTGGCCTCCGAAAGGTGGGACTCACGTGAGGCCGCTGATCGCCATCCTCGGCCGCCCCAACGTCGGCAAGAGCACGCTCTTCAACCGCATCGTCGGGCGGCGGCTGGCCCTGGTGCAGGACGTGCCAGGCGTCACCCGCGACCGACACTACGCGGATGCAGAGTGGCGGGGGCGGGCGCTCGCGGTCGTCGACACCGGCGGCTTCGTGACCGACGAGGACGGAGGGCTCGCCGCCCAGGTCCGCGCCCAGGCCGAGCTGGCCGCTGCGGAGGCCGACGTCGTCCTGATGGTGGTGGACGGGCGATCCGGGCCCACCGCCGTCGACGAGACGCTCGCCCGGGCCCTGCGCCGGACGGGCAAGCCGCTGCTCCTGGTGGTCAACAAGCTCGACTCGCCGGCCACGGCCGAGAGCGGGACCGGCGACTTCTACCGGCTGGGGCTCCCCGACGTCTTCCCCGTGTCCGCCGAGCATGCCCTGGGCGTGGACGCGCTCCTGGATGCGGTGCTGGCGCGCCTCCCCGCTCCTCCGGAGGCGGCGGAGGGAGCCGAGCCCGAGGAGAACGCCCCGGTCCGCCTCACCATCCTGGGCAGGCCCAACGTGGGCAAGAGCACCCTCCTCAACGCGCTGGTGCGCGAGGAGCGGGTCGTCGCCAACCCCGAGCCCGGCACCACCCGCGACCCCATCGACACGACCCTGGTCCACGGGGGCCGCCGCTTCATCCTCACCGACACCGCGGGCATCCGGCGCCGCAAGGCGGTGGGGGAGGGGGTCGAGAAGCTGAGCATCCTCGCCGCGCTCCGGAGCATGGAGCGTGCGGACGTGGCGGTCCTCGTCCTGGACGGCACCGAGCCGGGGGTGGACCAGGACGCCCGCCTGGCGGGCCTCGTCGCGGAGCGGGCGCGGGCGCTCCTGGTCGTGGTCAACAAGTGGGACCTGGTGGCCAAGGACCCGCGGACCGAGAAGCGGACGCGCGAGGATCTGAAGTGGACGCTGAAGTTCGTCTCCTACGCGCCGATCGTCTTCGTCAGCGCCCTCACCGGCTCGAAGGTGGAGAAGGTCCTGGACCTGGCCGCCGAGCTCCAGGATGCGTTCCGCAAGCGCGTACCGACCCCCGCGCTCAACAAGCTGCTGGCCCAGGTGGTGGACGCCCATCCCGCACCCATCGTCGGCGGGCGGCCGCTCCGGCTGTACTACATCGCCCAGGTGGGCACGGCCCCGCCGGCCTTCGCGGTGACCACCAACCGGCCGGAGAAGGTGCCGGAGGCCTACAAGCGGTACGTCTCCAACCAGCTGCGCGACACCTTCGGACTGCGCGTCCCCCTCCAGCTGTTCTTCCGGGAGAAGCCGGGCAAGGCCAAGCGGGTTGCCCGCAAGCGCCCCCACGCCCGTCGTTGACGTCCGAGCATCCGGATCTCTACAGTGCGCGCCCTTTCCGGGCCCAAGCAAGAAGGACACCAGGACACCACGTGGCACAGGATCGGATGAGTCGACAGGAGCTCCGCGCGCCGGACGCGTTCCAGCGCGTGGGGGTGGGGGCCGAAAGCTGGGTCGCTCAGCGGAGGTCGCTCGTGATTGGCGCTGCGGTGGCGCTGGTCGTGGTGGGCTTCGGGGTGGCCTTGACCAAGACCCTCTCCGACCGGAGGGAGCACAGGGCACGCATCGCGCTGGGCTCCGCCCTGGCCGTGGTGTCCCGGCCAATCCAGGCGGACTTGCCCCCGGGAGCCACCGAGGACCCGCCTCCGTTCAAGACGGAGCAGGAGCGTGACCAGGCGGCGGCCTCAGCGCTGTCCGGCGTGCTGAACGAACACGCCGGAACGAAGGCGGCAGTGACCGCCGCGTTGCCGCTCGCCGCAACCGAGGTCCGGCTTGGGCAAACGGATCAGGCCATCGGTCACTACGAGACCTACCTGCGCGGCACCCCGTCGAGCGAGCCGCTCCGGGCGACCGCGCTGGACGGCCTCGGCCACGCCCGCGAGGCGAAGGGCGAGCTGCCGCAGGCGCTCGAAGCCTACGAGCGGATGGCGCGGGAGGAGAGCGCCGGGTTCCAGGCGGGCATGGGCTCGTTCCACCGGGCGCGCGTCCTGGCGCTGATGGGAAAGAAGCAGGAGGCAGCCCAGGCCTTCGCCGAGCTCATCGCCGCCAGCCCGGGCACGCCCGCGGCGCGCCTTGCCCAGGAGCGTCTCTCCGCGCTCGAGGCCGAGGGCTTCAAGGCCACGGTGGCCCCGAGGCCGGACGCCGGATGACCCGGGGCGCGCTCCTGACAGCGGAAACCACGCTGGTCGATCGGCCCTCGCTCGGCCTTGCGGCCGATCCCGTCGTCGCTCGTCGGTTACGGGACACGGGCCCCGCGCCCTCCTCGCTCCTAGGCCTCGGCCGCAATTCCAGCGCGATCATCCGACCGACCAGCCTGGTCTCCGCTGTGACCCTCGCCGTGGTTGCCCTGGGCGGCTGCGTGTCCACGAGGGCGCCGGTGCTCACCGATCCGTTCTCGGGCGAGTCGCCCGCGCCGCTGGCGGTCTATTCGATCGACTACTGGCACGCGATGATCGAGACCTCCACCACGATGGAGTTCGTCCCTCGCGAGTTCGCCACTCCCGCGGTTGACCCGACGTCGGGGCGGATCGTCGTGGGGACCCGTGACGGCGTGCTCCGCAGCGTCACCATCGACGGCCGGGTGCGCTGGACCCTGGCCACGCCCGCCCCGTTCTACGCCGGGGTCCTGATCCGCGACGGGGTGATCTACTCCCCCGGCGGAGACGGCATCCTCCGCGCTCTCAAGGCGGATACCGGAGCGGTGCTCTGGACCTACGACTGCGGCGAGGAGCTGGTCACGGTGCCGGTGCTCGCCGAGGGGCGGGTGCTGGTCGCCTCGCAATCGGCCACCCTCTACGCGCTGGACGCCGCGGATGGAAAGTGGGTCTGGCAGTACCGGCGCACCCCACCCGCGGGCTTCATCCTCCGGGGCGCCAGCACCCCGGTGGTGCGGGACGGCGTGGTGTACCTCGGCTTCTCCGACGGGCATGCCGCGGCCCTCGATGCCAAGACGGGTGGCGCGATCTGGGACCGGGTGCTCTCCACCGGCACCCAGTTCATCGACGTGAGCAGCACCCCGGGCTTCGACGCCGCCGGACGCCTCATCGTCGCCTCGTACAAGGACGGCCTGTTCGCGCTGGACCCGAAGAGCGGGGACACGGTGTGGCAGAGCGGCGCGTCCGGGCTGGCCTACGTGCTGGTCAAGGGTTCGGTCATCTTCGCCGCCGGCGAGGACCGGATCGCCGCCTACAGCGCGGAGACCGGCAAGAGCATCTGGGTGACCCAGCTCCCGGACCGCGCCGGACAGCAGCCGGCGTTCGCCTCGGGGCTCCTCCTGCTCCCCACAGGGAGGGCGCTCCTGTTCATCGAGCCGGTCACCGGGAAGATCCTCCGGCGCTTCGACCCGGGGAAGGGCGTCACCGCGACGCCCGGAGTGTACGGGCCGGACGCGCTGGTGCTGTCCAACCTCGGCTTCGTCTACGGTCTGCACGTCACCCAGCCCGGAGCCCTGTGAGTCGCGAGGTCCGGGTGGTGGCGGCGCTGATCCAGACCGCCCCCGGCCGTTACCTGGTGCAGCAGCGGTTGCCGGAGAAGAGCCGGGCGCTGCTCTGGGAGTTCCCCGGAGGGAAGGTGGAGCCGGGTGAGTCCGACGCGCAGGCGCTCCTGCGAGAAGCCCGCGAGGAGCTGGGCGTGCGGCTCGAGGTGGGCCAGGAGCGCTTCTCGGTTCGCCACGCCTACCAGGACCTCACCGTCGACCTGCACCTCTACGACGCCCGCATCGTGGACGGAACGCCCGCGCCGCTGGGAGCCCATGCCCTGCGCGGCGCAACGCCCGAGGAGATGCTGGGCATGCCGTTCTGCGAGGCCGATCTGCCGCTGCTCCGGCAGCTGGCGTCGGAGGGGCAGGGCAGGCTGGGCCGGTGATTCGGCGGACCTTCCAGCTGGTCCCGGGCATCGGCCCCTGGCGGGAGAAGGACCTCTGGGCCCGCGGTCTCGAAACCTGGGACGCGGTCCGGAGCGGAGGAGCCGCCGCGCTGGGGACGACGGTCCACGATGCGCTGTGCGCCGCGCTGGACCGGGCGGAGGCTGCCCTGGACGCCGGCGATCTGGCGGCGCTGGTGCGAATGCTCCCGGCCCGTGAGCACTGGCGCCTCTGGCCGCTCATCGCCGACGAGGCGCTCTTCCTCGACATCGAGGCGGACGGGGTGGGGGAGCGGCATCGCCCCACCGTGGCCGGCTGCCTCGACGCCGATGGGCTGTGGAGCTTCGTCGAGGGACGGAACCTCGATGCGCTGCCGGAGCGGCTCGGTCGCCGGCGGGTGTGGGTGACCTTCAACGGGGCCGCGTTCGACATTCCCGTGCTGCGGCACGCCTTCCCCGGGCTTCCCCGGCCGGTGCTTCACCTGGACCTCAAGCCGCTCTGCCGGCGGATCGGCCTCGGCGGAGGGCTCAAGTCGGCCGAGGACCGGCTGGGCATCGCTCGACCGCCGCACCTGCGGGGCAGGAGTGGGATGGACGCCGTGCTGCTCTGGCGGGCGTACCACGCGACCGGCGACGTGGAAGCCCTTCGCTTCCTCGTGGAGTACAACCTCTACGACGCGTTCCAGCTCCGCGCCGCCGCGGATCGCGCATTCAACCGCGCCGTGGAGCGCCTCCACTGGCCCGACCGCGTGCAGCTCTGGGACCGCGGTGTGGTGCTGTACGACCTCAGCAAGCTCCTGCTTTCGCTCGAACCGACGGATGCCGACCGCCTCCGTGCCGAAGCCGTCCGAAGCATCGGACTCTGAATCGCCCCGAGCATCGAACGAGACACGCCACCGCGCGATACGCTCGTGCGTCCGGGGGAGTCCTGCATGCGTGCGTGGGTCCACGTCGCGATTCCGGTGCTGCGCGTTCGGTGGATCTCGCTTTCCGCGCTGGTGGCGCTTCTGGCCTGCGGCTCCGAGCGATCGCAACTCGCGCATGATGAGCCGGGAGGCACGCAGCGACTCGACGTACCGGACTCTGGAACGGTCGGGACCTGCTGCGTCGGCGGCTGCAACGGAGACACCTGTGTCCGTGCGGTCTGTGATGCAGGCGTCTGTACCTGCCCACCCGGGAGCGTCGCTCCGGCCGACTGCGTCGGCTACCCCGGGCAGTACTGTGGCGGCGGTCAGCCGGGCCCGCTTGGCTGGCCCGACGCCGGGCAGTGACTCGCTCATCGATCCGAGAAGCGCCATGCAGGACCCGCGCTCGAGGCGTGCGTCGTTCCGCCGCATGACTTTCGTCGAGCCGGGCGGTGAGGTACTCCACCGCCTGCCGCCATGTCCCGTCGCCTCCTCGTCATCGTCACCGTGGCCGCTGCCCTCCTGGTGGTGGCGATGGAGCTCATCATCCGCCGCCTCGCCGGCGAGCCACAGGCGCTCCCCGCATCCATCCGCCGGAGCGCGGCCAGGCCCGACGGGCCGCTGCCCACCCTGTGGCCCGTCCCCGCCTACCGGCTCGTGGACCAGGACGGGAAGACCCGGACGCCGGAGGACCTCCGCGGGTCGGTCTGGGTGGCCGACTTCATCTTCACCAGCTGCAAGAGCATCTGTCCGGTGCTCACGGCGAAGATGGTCCAGGTGCAGCGGGCCCTTCCGGACGCGCGGCTGAAGTTCGTCAGCTTCTCCGTGGATCCCGAACGCGACACGCCGGCCGCTCTGCACGCGTACGCGAAGCGCTGGGCGCCGGATGAATCGCGCTGGACCCTGCTCGCCACGACGAAGGAGACCCTGGCCGAGGTCTCGAAGGGAATGAAGACCTTCGTCGAGCCGCAGGCCGACCCCGACGCCACCGTGCACAGCGGCGAGCTGTTCCTCGTCGATGCGAAGGGGCGCGTCCGTGGGCTGTATTCCACCGACGGAGACTCGTTCGAGCAGCTCGTTCCCGATGCGCGGAAGCTCCTGGCCGAGCTGGAAGAGAAGCCGGGTGGGGGAGTGACGTCGGCCAGCCCGGCCGAGGACGGCGCCGAGCTCTATCGCCGCTCCGGCTGCGCCGGGTGCCACGACGTCCCGGCCATCGCCCCGTCCCTTTCAGGGCTCGCCGGGCGCACGGTCATGTTCGCCGACGGGCGGACCACCCTCGCGACCGCCGAGTACCTCCGCGAGTCGATCCTCGATCCAGCGTCGAAGATCGTCGCCACGTACCCTCCCTCCATGCCCGGCTACCGCGGCCAGCTCACCGACGCCCAGGTGAACGCGCTCGTGCAGTACATCCAGGGGCTGAAGGCGCCCGACGGAGCTGCGGCTGCGACGCCGGTGGCCAGCCAGGGCGCCGCCGTCGATCCGGTCTGCGGCATGTCCATTCACGCCGGGCCGGAGACCCTCCACGTGACGCACGATGGGCGGACGGTCTACTTCTGCTCCGAGCACTGCAGGGACCGCTTCGTCGCGAACCCGGGCGCCTACAAGCGCTGAGCCTGGTGCGGGGGACTGACCCTCAGCGATGGCGGCGCTTCCGCTTCGGAGGGGCCGGCTTCGGTCGCTCCCGCTCACCACTGGTGCGGAACTCGAGGCGCTGCTCGGGCACCTCCTTCCCGCTGCCGTCGTCGAACGTCGCGCCGGACTGGGCGTCGACCAGCACCGCGTACCGATGACCGGCCTCCAGCGGCCGGAGGAGGTCGATCCGGTAGCGGAGCAGGGTCGTGCTCTCCTCGGGCACGTCATCCGACTCCAGCGCTCGGTCCGACTCGTCCATCACCCGGATCCGCGCGTTGTGCAGCGGCCGGTTGCTCTCCAGCACCAGCCTCTGCACCGGTGAGACCACCGGGGTCTCGAGCCCGAGCAGGGCATGACGCTCGGTCCCGCCGTCGGGCAAGGCGACCAGGAGATCCAGGGTGAGGGGAACCACCGGTCCGGCATCCAGCACCGCCACCGTCACGCCCGCGTCGGGAGCGACGGGAGCCGGCGTCGGGCATCCCGCGGTCAGCCCGACGACCGCACACAACTTCACCACCTTCCGGATGCGCATCGACCGCCGGACGTTACCTTGCCCGTCCATGGCCGACACCTTTCGGTTCACGAACCTCGACGGATCGGGGCCGACGTCTTTCGGGCGAGTGTTCCGCTGGGCCTTGCTGGACCGCCTCACCGGGCGACGACGCCGCGCTCCGGCGCGGGCGCCCGTGCCCGAGGTTCAGCCCGATGTCGAGCTGCTCCGGCGTCCTCCGCTCGAGGGGCTGCGCGTCACCTGGCTCGGCCACGCGAGCTGGCTGGTGCAGGGAGCAGGCACCTCGGTGCTCGTCGATCCCGTGCTCGGACCGCGCATCTCGGGCTTCATCCGTCGCAACGCCGGCCCCGGCCTCAGCGCGGAGCAGCTGCCGCCCATCGACGCCTGTCTGGTGAGCCACAACCACTACGACCATCTGGACCTGCCCACGCTCCGCGCGGTGGGGGCTCCGGTGGTGGCCGGGAGCGGCACCCGCCCGAACCTCAAGGAGCTGCCCTGCACCGAGCTGGCCTGGTGGGAGCGCCTCAGCGTGGGCGGCCTGACCGTGACCTTCGTTCCCGGCCAGCACTGGAGCCGCCGGGGACTCGCCGACGCCAACGAGGCCCTCTGGGGAGGCTTCGTGATCGAGGGCGGCGGTGCCCGCGTCTACCACGCGGGGGACACCGCGTACTTCGCCGGGTTCCAGGACATCGGCCGGTGCTTCCCGCGGCTCGACGCTGCGCTGCTCCCCATCGGCGCGTACGACCCGGAGTGGTTCATGCGGTCCCAGCACATGACGCCCGAGGATGCAGTGCAGGCCTTCATCGACCTCGGTGCCCGGCACTTCCTGGCCATGCACTGGGGAACGTTCAAGCTCACCGACGAGCCGCTGGACGAGCCCCCGGGCCGACTGAAGGCAGAGTGGGAGCGACGTCAATTGCCCGCAGAGGCGCTCTGCATCCTGCCCATCGGCGCCTCGATGGCGCTTCCCTCGGCGAACGACGCGCGTTCCGTCGCCTGAGCGTCGCCTCAGGCGGCGACCTGACCCACGTCCTGGGCGAGCCGGACGAGGTCCACCACCGAGCTGGCCTCGAGCTTCTGCATCACCCGTCCGCGGTGGACCTTGATGGTCTTCTCGGTGGTCCCCAGCTCGGCGGCGATGCGCTTGTTCGGCTTGCCCAGAGCGACCAGCGAGAACACCTCGCGCTCGCGGGGGGTGAGGGTGGCGAGCCGAAGCGAGGCCGCCTCTCGTGCTGCGCGGGCCTCGCGCCAGGCCCGCCCGCGGGCGACGGCGCGAATGACCGCATCGAGCAGGGCGCCCTCGTCCACCGGCTTCTCCAGGAAGTCGACGGCGCCGTGCTTCATCGCCTGGACCGAGGTGCGGACGTCGGCGCTGCCGCTGAGAAAGACCACCGGCACATGACCGGCCCGGAGCTGGAACAGCGGCAGCAGCTCGAGGCCCGTCGAATCCTCGAGCCAGAGGTCGAGGAGCAGGCAGTCAGGAAGGCTCCCGTGGAGCCGGTCGAGGAGCTCTCGGCCGGTGCTCATCAGGACGACCTCCAGCGCAGCCGCACGGAGCAGCCGGGAGAGCGCGACACAGACAGCCCGGTCGTCATCCACCACCCACACCACCGGAGCCGGAACGAAGCCGAATTCGGAGAGACCCATGCGGGGGTCAGAGACTTAACAGATGTCGCAACGGAGTTTCGCGAAGTGTGAGTTTTTCTTCACCGGGCGCAGGGGTCCCATCAGGTCTGCTGTCCCGCTTCCGGGATGTTCGAGACCCGGCAGTGGGCGCCGGAGGGGCCTGCCGGGCGGGCACGCGATCACCACCCTCGGCAGGCAACCGGTGAAGGTGGCACACGTCATCCACGGCCTCGAGGTCGGCGGGCTGGAGCGGCTGGTGGTGGACCTCGCCTCTCGCTCTCGCGCGTTCGGGGTGGAGCCGTCTCTGGTCGCGTTCGGGGTCGATGGACCGGTCCGCGCCTGGGCGGAGGCAGCGGGCGTCCCGGTGACTGCCCTGGGACCGCTCCGGGGTCTGAGGCCGGAGGCGATTCGCCAGCTGGGGCGGGCGCTGTCCGGGGCCTCGGTTGCCCACGCGCATGACCTCGGTCCGTGGCTGAACGCGGTGGCAGCCCGCGCGCTGTCTCCCCGCACGCGGGTGCTCGCCACCTTCCACCAGCTCGCCCCCCCGACGGGCGCGAAACGAGAGGCGGCCCGGCTCGGCGCGCGGGTCAGCAGCGCGCTCGTGGCCTGCGGCGCCGAGGTCCGTGCCGAGCTGCGGGGCTGGGTCCCCGCGGGGACGCCCGTCGTCACCATCGGGAACGGAGTGGCCCTTCCGCCCCCGGGGAGCCCCGAGCAGCGTGCGCGCGCACGGGCCCGCATCGGGCTGCTGGAGGATGCCGTCGCCATCGGCTACCTCGGACGGATGCACCCGGAGAAGGGGCCGGACCTCCTGGTGGAGGCGATGGTGCGGCACCTGCGCGACGTTCCCCAGGCGCACCTGGTGCTCGTCGGCCGGGGCCCGCTCGACCAGGCGCTGCGGCGGGCGGCGGAGCCGCTGGGCGCCCGGGCTCACCTCCTCGGCGAGGTCGTCGACGGCGCGGTGGACCTCCTGACCGGGCTGGACGTGTATGCCCAGCCCTCCCGCCGAGAGGGGCGCTCGCTGGCGATGCTCGAGGCCATGGCCGCGGGCCTGCCCACGGTCGCGCACCAGCTCCCCGCCGTGGCCGAGCTCCACCTGGACGGCACGACCGCGGTGCTCGTCCCGCCCGAGGATGTCGACGCACTCGGCGCCGCGCTCCTCCGGCTGGTCCGCGACGCCGAGCAGCGGGCATCGCTCGGGGAGGCTGCGCGCGCCCGGGTCTCGGCGTTCTCCATGGAGGCGATGGTCGAGGCCTACGTCCGGCTGTGGCGCGCCTCCGTCCCGGGCCGGGCATGACGGCCGTCCTGCACCTGCGCTCCGGACAGGGACTGTACGGCGCGGAGCGTTCGCTGCTCGCCCTGGCCAAGGCGACCGAGCCCCCGTTCGAGCCGCACATCCTGAGCCTGGTCCGCCCGGGGCGAGAGGACGTCCTCGGCGCCGCCGCAAGCCGTCTCGGGCTTCCGTCGGTGCGGGTCGAGGCTCCGGGCAAGCTCTCCCTCTCCGCGCTCGGGCCTCTGGTCCGGCTGGCCAGGGGCGGGCTCCTTCACGCCCACGACTACAAGGCGCTGGTGCTCGGCCTGGCCGCGGGCGCTCTGGCCCGGGCGCCGGTGGTGGTGACCTTCCACGGCGACACGGCGCACACGGCACGGGTGGTGGCCTACGAGCGGCTCGCGCACCGGGCGGCTCGCTTTGCCTCGGGCGTGGCGGCGACCTCCGCTCCGCTGGCCGAGCGCCTCCGTGCCGCGGCGCCCCGCACTCCGGTCCACGTCATCCCCAACGGCATCCCCCTCGGGTCACCGCCGACGCCCGCGGAGCGGCTCGCCGCGCGCCGGACGCTGAATCTCCCCGACGACGCGCAGGTGATTGCGTTCGCGGGAAGGCTCTCGCCGGAGAAAGCCCCCGAGCTCCTGATCCGGGCCGTCCAGGGCACCGGGATGCGGGTCCTCGTCGCCGGCGAGGGTCCGCTCCGGCCGTCGCTGGAGGCGGAGGCGGAGGGCACGCAGGTGCGCTTTCTCGGCTTCGTCCCCGACATCGGCAAGGTGCTCGCCGCAGCGGATGTCCTCGCGCTGCCCTCGCGCACCGAGGGGCTTCCGATGGCGGCGCTGGAGGCGATGGCCGCTGGCGTCCCGGTGGTGGCGAGCGCGGTGGGTTCGCTCCCCGAGGTGCTCGGCGACGGCGCGGGGATCCTGGTGCCAGCGGGGGATGTCGACGCGCTCCGGCGGGCGCTGGAGAGGCTCGCGGCCCCCGAGCTGCGAGCGGCGATGGCCAGGGCCGCCCGGAGCCGGGTAGAGGCCCGATACGGAGCGGCGGCGATGGCGCGGAGCTACCGCGAGCGCCTCTATCAACCGGCGCTGGAGAGTGCCCGCGGCCGGACGCGCTCCCCGCCGCTGTTCCAGCCCCGGTAGAGCTCGACCAGCCGGGCGCCGATGCGCCGCCAGTCATGCTCCTGCGCCACCTCCCACGCCGCGTCGGTCAGACGCACGCCGAGCCCAGGCTCCCGGCGCAGGCGCACGAGCGCATCGACGAACTCCTTCGGTGTCTCGGCGTGGAGGAGGTGCGTGCCATCGACGAACGGCAGCCCCTCGGAGGCGAGCCGGGTCGCAACGATGGGCACGCGCGCCGCGGCGGCCTCGAGGACCTTCAGTCGCGTCCCCGAGCCGACCCGGAGCGGCATCGCGGTCGCGAAGGAACGGAGAAGCCAGGGCGCCACGTCGTCCACCCGTCCGGTGACCTCGATGTCCTCGGCGGCCAGGTCCTGGACCAGCGGCGGCGGCTTCCGGCCGATCAGCGCCAGCCGCAGGCCGGGGCAGGCCTCGCGCACGCGTGGCCAGATCTCCCGCGCCAGGAGCACCGCCGCGTCGGCGTTCGGACGCCAGTCGTAGGAGCCGACGAAGGCGACGGTGTCCCGCGGCTCCAGGCTTGCCGGGAGCTGCCGCAGCTCCACGCCGTTGGGAATCAGGTGAACCTCGCGCGCGCCGGCGCGGCGGAGCACCTCGGCGTCGAGCTGACTACAAGAAAGCACTGCGTCGACTCCCTGGACGGCTCGCGCCTCCAGCCGGGCGATCGCCGCTGCCTGACGCCGGAGCAGGACGCTCAGCGGCCAGCGCGAGACCTCGGACAGCCGCTCGGCCACCTGGGCCTCCACGTTGTGCGCATCCATCACCGTGCGAGCCCGGGGAGCGACCGCTCGCGCGTCGGGCAGCAGCTGCGCGGCGTGAACGTGGTCGAAGTGGACCAGGTCAGCGGCTTGCTCTGCCAGGAGATGCCGGAAGACCGCGCGGAGGTTCCGACCCGCGTACCGCGCGTAGCCCACGGGCCCGCCGCCGAGCACGCCTCTTGCTTCGGACAGCGCCCACCCCGGAGTCCCCCCGGATTCGCGGGCGGTGAGGACCCGGCCACGGAGCTGCGCACGCAACCCGCGTGCATCTCCCCCCGCAAGGTCCGGGGCGAGGACCGTCACCTCGAACGCCGCATCCAGCGCCCGGAGCAGCTGGAGCGCACGGAGGGTCCCCCCCGAGTCGGCGGGAAACGGAATCCTGGGAACAACGTGGAGAATTTTCACTGGAAAGGCTTGCGATTCCTCCCGCGCGGGGTGAAACGTGCGTCCCACCGGGCGCCGCGCCAAGGGGGACGTCGGCGACCTTTGCGGTGCAGGAACCTCCGCCCCCATCACCGGAGTGTCCGATGATTCACGAACTCTCGCGCAACTGGGGTTGGATCGCCCTCCGAGGAGCCGCGGCGATCGTCTTCGGCGTGCTGGCCCTGGCCTGGCCGGCCTCGGCATTCGCCGCCATCGTGCTGCTGTTCGGCGCTTACGCCTTCGTCGACGGTGTGTTCGACCTCATCGCGCTCTTCCGGGGACAGGGCAAGGACCGCTTCTGGTTGCTGGTGCTCGAGGCCGCGGTGGGGATCGGCATCGGTATCCTGACCATCGCCCGCCCGGCGGCGACCGCCCTGGTGCTGCTCTACTACGTGGGCATCTGGGCCATCCTCTCCGGCATCTTCGAGCTGGCGGCCGCGATCCGGCTGCGCAAGGAGATCACCGGCGAGTTCTGGCTCGGTCTGGCCGGGGTGCTCTCCATCGCCTTCGGCGTGCTGCTGTTCGCCGTCCCCGGCCCGGCGGCTCTGGCGCTCACGATCTGGATCGGCGCCTACGCGCTCATCTTCGGCGTGATGCTGCTCTTCCTGGCCTTCCGGCTGCGGCGCTTCTCCGAGGGACACCGGCCGGCGGGGACCCCCAGCACCCCGGCCGCCGTCACCCGCTGACCGGCCGCGAGGGCTCCATCCCCCTGGTGAGGGACTCCAGCACCAGGGCAAAGCTCTGCCACGGGCGCCCCGTCGCCCGGTGCATCCCGAGGGTGCAGGGGTGGTTGGAGGCGAGGTGCGCGTCGAACTCGCGGCGGGAGATCTCCTCCGCCTCGGCGCGCGTGGCGGATTCGGTGAGCTCGGGGTGGAGGAACCCGCGGTCTCCGGCGAACCCGCAGCAGCCGGCCCGGTCGGGGACGACCACCTCCTCGGCCAGCGCCCGGGCGATGCCCACCAGCTTCGGGACCAGCCCCATCTCGACCAGCGAGCACACCGGGTGCACGCAGGCCGATCCCAGCCGCCGGTCGGTCCTGAGCCGGGGCAGCAGCGTGTCGTGGACGAACTCGACCGAGTCGAGGATCCGCAGCCGGTCGAAGCGCTCGCGGTCCACCGCGGTGAGCACCTCGCGAGCCTCGCGGAAGCCGTGGGCGCACGAGCTGCCCTCCACCACCACCGGCAAGCGGCCCTCCTGTGTCCAGCGCCAGAGCCGCTCCAGGGTGGCGCTGGCCATCGCCTCGTCGCCCTCGACGTAGCCCTTGGAGTGCCAGGGCGTGCCGCAGCAGGAGCCCGCGATGTCCTCCGGGATGTGCACCGGCACACCGGCGCGGCGGGCGAGCATCACCAGCGCCTCGGGGACGGTGGGGCGCTCCGGCTCGCCCTCCACCGGACCGAAGATCCGCAGCACGCACGCCGGGAAGTAGACGGCCCGCGCCCCCTCCGCGCTCGTCCTCGGCAGCGGGGGAGCGGCCCGAGGCATGTCCCGGGTCCAGCGGGGGACCACGTCGTCGCCGAGGACGGCGCGGGCGGCATCGGTCATCGCCCCCACGACGCCGTGGCCGAGCAGCGAGGCGACCGCGTTCCCGGCGGCGAGGCCGGCGCGAGCCATCCACTCCGTGGTGCGCCCGGAGACGGCCGCCTGGCGCCCCGCTTCCCCGCCGAGGTCGGAGTGCGCTGCGGCGCGGAAGCGCTTCACCAGGGCGCCGGTGTCGATCGAGACGGGGCAGCGCGTCTGGCACATGCCGTCCCCCGCGCAGGTGTCTAGCCCCGAGTACTGGTAATCGCGCCGGATCTCCTCGGAGACGGTTCCCACCGGTCGGCGCTCCAGCTCGCGGCGAACGACGATGCGCTGGCGCGGCGTGAGTGTCAGCTCGCGGCTCGGACACACCGGCTCGCAGAAGCCGCACTCGATGCACATGTCCGCCTCGCGCTCGATCGAGGGCAGGGACTTGAGATCCTGGAGGTGGGATCTCGGGCCGGCGGGGACGATCACCCCGGGGTTCAGGATGTTCTGCGGGTCGGCGAGCGCCTTGAGCCGCCGCATGATCGCCAGGGCCTCGGGGCCCCACTCGGTCTCCACGAAGGGAGCCATGTTCCGGCCCGTGCCGTGCTCTGCCTTGAGGGCGCCGTCGTACTTCCGGACCACCAGGGGGACCAGATCGTCGACGAAGCGGGCGTACTGGTCCACCGCGGCCTGGTCGTTGAAGGACTGAGTGACGACGAAGTGGACGTTCCCATCCTTGGCATGGCCGAAGATGATCGCGTTGTCGTATCCGTGCGTGCGGAACAGCCCCTGGAGGTCCACCGCCGCGTCGGCGAGATGCGGGATGGGAAAGCACACGTCCTCGATGATGACGGTGGTTCCGCTCCGCCTGACCCCTCCCACGGTGGGAAAGAGGCCCTCGCGCACCCGCCAGTAGCGGGCCTGCAGCTCGGGGTCCCGGGTGAAGTCCGCCGGCACGACCAGCGGGAGGACGCGGGTGACGCCCGCTGCCGCCGCTTCCAGGGAGGGGAGCTCGACGTCCTTCCCGGTCTGGAACTCGCAGAGGAGCGCGGCAGGGGATGCCCCGAGGCCGCGGAGATCGGTGGGCATCCCCGGCTTTCCCGACGCGGCACGGAGGCTGGCCGCGTCCAGGAGCTCGAGCGCCCTGGCCCCTGCGTCGCGCAGCGGAGCGATGGCCGCGCATGCGGCGTGGATGTCGCCGAAGAAGAGCAGCCCGGTGGACTTGTAGGGGAGGACGGGCACCGTCTTCATCACCGCCTCGGCGATGAAGGCCAGGGTCCCCTCCGAGCCCACCAGGAGGTGGGCGAAGATGTCGACGGGCCGCTCGAAGTCGACGAATGCGTTGAGCCCGTACCCGGTGGTGTTCTTCATCCGGTACTTGGCGCGGATGCGCTCCACGAGCTGTGGGTGGGCGCGGATCTCGTCGCGGAGCTCGAGCAATCCGCTGTGCAGCGCCGGCTCACGGGCCCGGAGCTCCTCGTCCGCTCGCGCCGGCCCGCTGTCGATCACCGTGCCCGAGGGCAGCACGAACGTCAGCGAGTGCAGGGTGTGGTAGCTGTTCTGCTCCACCCCGCAGCACATCCCGCTCGAGTTGTTGGCCAGGATGCCGCCCAGGGTGCAGGAGCGGATGCTCGCCGGATCGGGGCCGATCTTCCGCGCGAATGGGCGGAGGAGCTGATTCAGGTGATCCCCGATCATCCCCGGTCGGGCGCGGACGCGGAGGCCCCCATCTTCCACGCGGGCGGTGCGCCAGTGCCGCGCCACCTCGACCAGGAGGCCATCGGAGAGCGACTGGCCGGAGAGGCTCGTCCCGGCGGCACGGAAGGTGAGGGGAATCCCCCGGTCCCGGCTGATCGCGAACAGCCGCTGCACCTCCTCGACGGAGCTGGCCAGCACCACCGCCTGGGGGAGCAGGCGGTAGAAGCTCGCATCCGAGGCGAAGGCCACCCGATCCAGCGGGCGGGTCAGGACCCGGTCGGGCGATGCGCACCGGACGAGCTCGTCGACCAGGTCCACCGTGGGTGGGAGCAACTGCATCGAGTCGGTCCCCATGAGGCGCATCAAAGCGATCCGGGGGTCGTCTGGCGAGGTTCTCGGAGGCGCATCTTTTGCGCCCCGACCGGGCCCTGAGACGACGGAGGCGGCCCGGAGTCTTCCCGGAGCGCCTCCTGGAGATCACGCGAGGCGTGGCTGCCCTTCGTCGGCACGATCGCCCAGGTGCTCGCGTCGTAGACCCCCACGCTCGCCTGGCGGCCGGGCTGGGTGCCGGGGTCGAGGGCCGCGTTGTCGGAGGGCAGGTCCTTCAGGCGGGCGACGCCCCCGGTGAGCGCTCCCCCCGCGCCGGTCGACGGGCTCAGCGCGGAGGCAACATCGGGTCGGGCACCCGGCCCGGATCGTTCGGCGAGCGGACCGGGGAGTAGGGCGCCGTCGGGTACGGGTTTCCGCACTGGCACACCCGGCAGCCCCGCGTGGCGTCGCGCGTGCAGTCCGGCGCAGTGGCGCAGCGAAGCCCCTGGGACTCGGGGCAGAGGTCCTTCTCGGTCATCGCGCACGCCGAAGCGAGCAGGAGCGCTGCGGCGAGGCCGAGCGGAAAGGATCGCATGACGGGCCTGAAGCGTAGCCCGTCCGGAGCGCGTCAGCGGGAGGAAACCTGCTTCGAGGGCCTCTGCTCCTTCGTCCAGAGGCTCTTGGCGATCCGGCAGTGCACGCCCTTGCGGATGTCCACCACCTGGCTCACGCGGCAGTCGGCGGCGACCGCGGTCAGCGAGTACGCCTCCTCGCGAGTGAGCCCCCTGCGGGTGCTGAGGAAGTCCACCATCTCGGCGATGGCGTTCGTTGCTGCCTTGTTCAGGTCCTCGTCGAACCCGACCGTGATCCAGTCAGTCTTGGTCTCGATGCGCGGCCAGGTGAGCTTCAGGTCCTTGCGGACGATGGGCTGGATCACGATCTCCTCGAACGAGCACTCGTTCGCCGTGAGGTTCACCTCACCGTTGCCCTGACCGCAGTGCGAGTCTCCGGTCCAGATGAGCCCTCCCTCGAGGAACACGGGGATGAAGATGGTCGAGCCAGCGACCAGCTCGTTGATGTCCATGTTGGACCCGTTCTTCCATGGCCGGAGCGAGCTCACCGGTGCCATCCGGTCGTTGACCCCGCCCTTTCTGGGGGAAGGGTCGTCCGGATCGATGCCCACGGCGAGCGTTCCGGGGAACGGCCTCAGCGGGAGCTCGATTCCGGGCTTGAACTGGACCGTGGACTTCTTCGGGTCGATGTCGAAGTACTTCACGTAGCCCTGTGGAAACTCGTAGGCGAGCGCCCCGACGGTGGGGAACTCCTTGCCGGGGAGATTGAAGTTTGCGCCGGTCCTCTTGGGCACGATCTTCAGGATCCGGATCTCCATCACGTCGCCTGGCATGGCGCCCTTCACGTAGATGGGGCCAGTGAGCGAGTGAGGGCCGCCGCCATCGTTCTCCTTGCGGAACTCGACGATCTGGTCGATCGACGTGCCCTTCTGAATTCGATCCAGCGCGTGCATCCAGGTCTCGATCGACACGATCTCGCCTGACTCGATGGTGAGCTTCGGTGGCTCCTTCGGGTCGAGCCATCCCCACTGGACGGTTTCGGGTCTCGCCTTCAGCCGGTACACCTTGGGCGCAGCCTGTGCGGCGGCGCAGAGCACGACGACGCCCAGGAGCAATGGTCGACCGAGCTTCGTGGCCATGGTCCAACGTCTCAGGAGCACCCAGGAGAGAGTCGTGCGGGCGGGCGTTGTTACGAGTGATGCTCTTCAGCGAACACCCGATGCCTCGCCGACCGGACGGGCCCGCCCTCACCGAAGACACTGGGCGGGGCAAACCCGCATCGCGAGACTCGGCCCCGACTCATCTGGAGAACGACCATGCACATCCACGAGATGATCTCCACCCATCCGGCCGTGGGAGGTGCGATCGACCCAGCGATCGTCGCCACCATCGAGGCTCTGTTCGACTGCGCGCAAGCCTGCAGCACGTGCGCCGACGCCTGTCTGGCCGAGGACGACGTGGTCGCGCTCCGCGAGTGCGTCCGGATCGACCTGGACTGCGCCGACGTCTGCTCCGCGCTCGGACGGATCGTCTCTCGCCGCGCTGGCTACGACGCTCCAGCCCTGAAGCAGCTGCTCGAGACCTGTAGCGAGCTCTGCCGCGCCTGCGCGGAGGAGTGCGAGCGTCATGCCGCTCACCACGTGCACTGCCGGGTGTGCGCCGAGGTCTGCCGGCGCTGCGAGCAGGCCTGCGGCACGGCGGCCGGGGCGCTCGCGCCTCCCGTGCACTGACGTCGAAGCCCGGCCCAGGTGGCCCGGCGTCAGCTCTCCTCGATCGGGGCGGGGGCACGCCCGCGCGCGGACTGCACCAGGACGATGCCCGCGGCCACCGCCGCGAGCCCGAGGCCGTCCAGCGGCCGCACCGGCTCGCCGAGAAGCAGCGCGCCCAGCCCGAGCCCGAAGATGGGCGTCAGGAAGTAGAAGGCGCTGACCCGGCTGGCCTCGCCGTGGCGGAGGAGCCAGAACCACAGGAAGGTGGCGCCGAGGCTCATCACCAGGATCAGGTAGGCCAGGTTCAGGGTGAACTCGGCCGTGGGCGGGAGGTGCGGAGCTCCCTCGCGGAGGGCCGCCAGAGGGAGCAGCGCAACGGACGCCGTGCCGAGCTGAACGGTGTTCGCCGCCAGGAGATCTTCCCCCGTGCGGAGCCGCTTGAAGACCAGGGTCGACCCGACGAGCGCGACCACCCCGATGAAGGCGAGGAGGACGTCTGCCGGTCGGGCGGCCTGCGTGCCGGCACGGGCGGACATCGCGACGAGGACGCCGCCGAATCCCAGGAGCAGCCCGACGACCTTCCTCCCGGTCAGCGGCTCGTTCAGGAGCGCCGGCGCGACCAGGGCGAGGAGGAGGGGATTGGTGCTGGCGATGATCGCCCCCATGCCGGAGGAGAGGTGCCGGAGTGCCTCGTAGGTGCAGCCGAGGTAGGCCGCGTTGGCCAGGAGCCCGTAGCCGGCGACCTGCAGCCAGGCGGCCCCGGTCCGCGGCCATGATCGCCCGAGGGCGACGACCACCGCCGCCATCAGTGCGGAGGCGATGGCGAAGCGGATGGTCAGCACCCAGAGGGGCTGGCCCATGCGGGAGAGCACCCGGCTGGGGACGAAGGCCGAGGCCCAGAGGAACACGTAGAGCAGGGCGAGGGCGGTCCCGGCACGGCCGTGGGCGCGGAGCTCGGAGGAGGTCATCGGTCGGGCCGGGACACTCGCATCTCCCTGGCGCCGTGCAATGCACAGTCGCAGCCGCTTCCGGCGTTCAGCGGGGCAACCGACACGAGCCGTCGCTCAGCCGCCGCTCACGTGCTCGACGAGGATCTTCACCCCGAGCCCGATGAGGATGAGACCGCCGAGCATGTCGAGGCGCCGTCCCAGCATCGCCCCTGCGCGTCGGCCGAGGAGGAGCCCCGCGATGCACATGACCGCGGTGGTCACCCCGATGGTGGCCACCGACAGCGCAAAAGGTGCGTCGAGCAGTGGCAGCGTGATCCCCACCGCCAGCGCGTCGATGCTGGTGGCGATCGCCAGCACCAGCATCGTTCGGAGCCCGAACACGTTTTCCTCATTCCGGTGCGTGGCCTCCGCCTCCGACTTGCGCGACTCCCACAGCATCTTCCCGCCGATCGCGGCCAGCAGGACGAAGGCGATCCAGTGGTCCCATGCCTCGACCAGGGGGCCGACTCTGGAGCCGACCAGCCACCCGATCACCGGCATCAGCGCCTGGAAGCCGCCGAAGAAGAGGGCCACCAGCGCCACGTGCCGGGGGCGGATCTTCGGAACCGCCATGCCCCGGGCGGCGGAGACCGCGGTCGCATCCATGGCCAGGCCGACCGAGAGCGCGAGAATGGCCTCGAAGCGCATCACCTGAAGGAGCTCCTTCGCATCGGAGCGCCCTTCTACACGGAAGGTCGGCGCCGGATCGCCCCGGGAGGCGCTCCTCAGGCCGCCGGTGGAGGCACGGTCGCGGCTGGCGACACCGGGGACGGCGGAGCCACGACCGCCGGGCCTTCATCGGCGACCAGCGCCTTCAGGAGGGTGTAGCTCACGGCGAGGATGACTGGCCCGATGAAGAGGCCGATGACTCCGAAGCCCAGCAATCCGCCGATGACGCCGGCGAAGATGAGGAGGATGGGCAGCTTCGCTCCCCGGGTGATCAGCCAGGGGCGCAAGAGGTTGTCCATGGTCAGCACCACCAGGCTCCAGATCAGGAAGAACGTTCCCCACCCTGGCGAGCCGGACCAGTAGAGCCAGATCACCCCCGGGATCATCACCAGCGCTGGGCCGAGCTGCGCGATGCAGAGCAGGAACACCACTGCCGTGAAGAGCCCCGCATGGGGTATCCCGGCGATGAACATTCCGATCCCGGCAGCCGTGGTCTGAACCAGCGCGGTGACGATGACCCCGAGCGCGACCGCTCGGACCGCCTGACCGGCGAGGATGACGGCCGCGTGTCCACGCTCGCCGGCGAGCCAGTGGAAGAAGGCCAGCACTCCCCGCGCGGCGATGTCGCCCTGGGCGAAGAGGACGATCGAGATGATCAGCATCACCAGGAGGTGGACCAGCAGCGCTCCGAACGATCCGGCCTGCGCCGCGAACCACTTGACGGCAGTGTAGACGTAGGGCTCGACGCGAGCCGCGAGGGCCCCCGGCTCCGACTGTGCAAGCTCGTTCCAGGAACGGGCGACGCGGGGGCCCAGAGGGACCGACTCGAGCCAGCCCGGGGGCGCCGGGACCCGGAGCGTCGGCAGTGCGCGAGCCAGCTTGATGAGCCGGTCCGACTGCTCGATGACGGTGTCCACCGCGAGCCAGACCGGGATCACGATGATCGTCAGGAGGATCAGGGCCATCACGGTGACCGCTGGGCCACGGCGACCGCCCAGCCGACCCTGGAGCTTGCGGAACAGGGGCCAGGTGGCGACGACGATGGTGACGGCCCAGATGCCCGGACCGATGAACGGACGAACCACCCAGAGGCTGCCGAGCAGCAGCCCGCTGATGGCGAGGATGGACATCACGGTCCGTGGAAGGTTGAGCGGTGTCGCCATGCCGTGTCTCCCCGGGGCTACCCGCGTAGCAGTCTAGAGGAACCGGTGCGACCCGGGCGCGGTGCGCGAATGAGACCAAGGTCGGATGGGCTCGGCGGGGTCGCTCCTGGGGTATGACCTGGCCGGTGCGTACCCCCGGAGCGATCGAGGCGGAGGTCGACGAGGTCCAGGCTTGGGTGGGGCGGGTGCTCCCGGGCGGCGGACGGGGGCTCCGGACCCTCGAGGTGGGGTGCGGTCAGGGGTACCTCGCCGAGCGCCTGATCCGCAGCGGCGTCGAGCTCACTGCGATCGACGCGAGCGAGGAGCAGGTCGAGGAGGCGCGCGCCCGGGGCGTCCCGGCCATCGTCTCGGACTTCCTGGCCTTCCAGGCGGCCCCGTTCGACGCCGTGCTCTTCACTCGGTCGCTGCACCACATCTCGCCGCTCGAGGCAGGCATCGAGAAGATCCGAGCCCTGGTCCGGCCGGAGGGTCTGGTCGTCGCCGACGAGTTCGCGCACGACGAGATCGACGCGTTCACCGCGGCCTGGTTCTGGGACCTGCAGGCAGTGCTGGAAGGGTGCGGCGCGCTCGCGCCCGACACGCCCAGGAAGCAGCATGGGCACCAGGGACACCATCGCAAGGACGGTCCGCCGCCCACCGATCCACTCGAGCGCTGGCGTGAGCGGCACGTTCACGAGCCTCCGCTCCATGGTGCCGCGGCGATGATCGCCGCGCTGCGAGCCGCGTTCGACCTTCGCGATCAGCAGCGCGGTCCCTATCTCCACCGGTACCTGTCGGACCGGCTCGACCCCGGCGATGCCGGCACACGGCTGTTCCTCCAGATTCGCGAGGTGGAACGGCTGCGCCTGCGTCAGCGGCTGCTGGTGCCGATCGGCCTCCGGCTCGTCGCGAGTGTGAAGTAAGAGCGCTCGGGACCCAACGTCCCGTTGGCAGCCGGTCGGTAGGATGCGTACCAGGGCGTGCGATGCGCCTGCTGCGGGTGGCCCTGACCGTTTCGTGTGCGTTCGTGGCCTGTACGAGCGAGCTGGCTTCCCGTGGACCGACCGACGGCGGTGGCCTGAATGACCCCGTCGGCGGGACTGCCCCGGATGGTGGCGCGGGCCAGGACGGGGGACCGCTCCCCGCGGATTTCCCCGACGCGGGAGCGTCGGATGCCGGAATTGCGCCTGGAGACGGCGGAGTGCCAGGAACATCCGCGCCTGACGCCGGAGCGGTCGATGCCGGGTCACCCCGGCCGGACGCCGGCGATCTCGGCGAGACCACCTGGCAATCGCTGCTCGATCCGGCCCTTTCCAGATTTTACCGGTGGCTGCCCTCCCGGGGGCGCAACTCGGATCCCGAGCGCGTCTTCCGGATGGAAGGGGAGGTGCTGCACATTCTCGGGCTTCCGGTCACGGGACTGCCCAAGGATTTCGGCTACCTCGCCACCTGGGACGAGCTGCACGATTATCGGCTCCGCCTCGAGCAGAAGTGGGGCACCCAGACCTTCGCTCCCCGCAAGAACCAGCCGCGCGACAGCGGCCTCCTTTACCACCTGCAGCTGCCCGACCGGCTCTGGCCGCGGTCCGTCGAGTTCCAGATCATGGAGCACGCGGTCGGGGATATCTGGATGCTCTCGGGGACCGGGCTGACCACGACCGTCGTCGACGTCGACGCCTCGCCCCCGAGGTATGCGCCGCGCGGCCAGCAGGTGTCGCTCCGCGGCGGCCGGGTCATCAAGTCCGAAGAGCCGGAATCACTGACGGACTGGAACGCGCTCGAGCTCTTCGCCTCCGGGCGGGATTCGGCACAGGTCGTGAACGGCCGGCGGGTGAACGCGGCGAGCGAGATCGAGAGCGACAACGGTGACGGCTGGAGCCCCTTGAGTCGTGGCCGGATCGCGCTCCAGGCCGAGGGAGCGGAGGTCTTCTTCCGGAACGTGCAGATCCGCCCCCTGGTCTACCTGCCGCCCCCGGCGGGTGCGGTGGTGCTCTTCGACGGCTCCGGGCTGGCCGCGTGGACGCATCCGGACGGTTCGGCGCCACGCTGGAGAGTGGTCGACGGCGCGATGGAGGTGGTTCCCGGGGCAGGCGACCTCTACAGCCACCGGTGGTTCGGAGACGTGCGCATCCACGTGGAGTTCCAGGTGCCCGCGTCCAGCTCCGGTGCCGCGGAGCAGGACCGGGGCAACAGCGGCGTCTACATCCAGGGCAGATACGAGGTGCAGATCCTGGACTCGTTCGGGGCGGCGCTGTCCGGAGCGAACGACTGCGGCGCCATCTACGGCGTGAAGGACGCGGACGTGAACGAGTCGTTCCCGCCAGGCATCTGGCAGAGCTACGACATCGTGTTCCAGGCGCCCCGGTGGAGCGGGAGCACGAAGGTGAGCCCGGCGCGGATCACCGTGGTCTGGAATGGAACCCGCGTGCAGAAGGACGTGGAGGTCTGGGGGAGCACGGGTCTCGGCGATCGCGAGATCCCCGGCGAGCCCGACGGACCCCTCAGGCTCCAGGACCACGGCCACCCGGTGCGGTACCGGAACATCTGGGTGAAACGGCTCCAGTGAAGGGGCGGACCGCCCGCCCCTCCCTCTGAGGCAGCGTCCGATAAGATGCGTTATGTCAACTCGACGGACGGCGGGGCCCGCTCCCGACGCGCGCCTCCCGCGCGCGAATGCCACGGCGCCTTGGTCCCCTCTTCCGGTGAGCGGAGCAACGGGTCCGCTGGTCCTCACAGTTCAGCGGAACGCCGCGAGCCAGGCAGCCACCGGGACCAACCCGGCAGCGATCGCAAGCAACGCCTGAGCGGCCCGGTTCCGGAGCGGCGGCAGCCGCGACACGGCCACGCCGGCCAGCAGCCCGGACACGAATCCGCAGACGTGGCCGGCGACGTCGGCGCGCTTCGACGTTCCCAGGAGCGCAAGCAACGCCAGTCCGCCAATGACCGGCATCCAGATGCGGCGGCTCTGCCGCGGCAAGGCTGCCAGCGCGCCCAGGGCCCCGAAGACGGCCGTCGAGGCGCCGATGGACACGAAGTCTTGCCGCCGGAGCACGGCGACCGCGAACGTGCCTGCGGCTCCCGACAGCAGCATCAGGACGCTCGCCATCCCCGGGCCGACCGATCGTGCGAGCAGCGCCAGCAGCAGCCCGCCCAGCACCGCGTTTCCTGCCGCATGGGCTGCGTCCGCATGCAGGGTGAGCGCGGTGATGCACCGCCACCACTCGCCCTGGAGGATCGCGGCGGCGTTCGCGCTTCCCCGGTCGAACCACGGTGAACCAGCGGACTCCGGACCCGTCCGGACGTAGAACGCCACCAGCGCGAGGGAGAACGCGACACCCGAGGCCACCGCTCCCGTGATCGGATGGACCCCTTCGGGACGGCGGACCTCCGGCGGGTTCTCCTGCTCGAACGCGGCGACCGCCGCCTCCGCCCGGGCGGCATGTGCGTCGTCGATCTGGAGGCCCCAATGGGTGTCCCCGACGCGGCGCAGCTCGTGGGGGATCCCCTCCTGTTCCAGCACCAGGGACAGGTCCATCGCACGTCGGAAATCGCTCGACAGGCGCAAGAGCACGTCGGGGTAGCCTACCGGGTCCAGCTCGCGCTGCCGTCCACGCCGGCCGTCGCGGCGCTACGACTTGCGCGGTGGCAGGATCTCCCGGACCTTCGGCACCCCCTGATCCATGCTGGCGACGAGGACGCGAGTGGTGAGCCCGACGAACAGGCCGTTCTCCAGGGTGCCGGGAATCATCTTGAGGTCGCGCTCCAGCCTCGCCGGGTCAGGGATCGCCGCGAACCGGACGTCGAGCAGCAGATTCCCCTGGTCGGTCACGACCGGCCCGGCCTTCCTCACCGCCATCCGGAGCTCGGGCTGCCCCCCGAGGCGCTCGATGGCCCGAGACACCGGTCCCACGGCAAACGCGAGGACCTCCACGGGAACCGCACGCGTGGAACCCAGCCGGTCCGCCAGCTTGGCCTCGTCGACAACGACCGTGAAGTCCTTGGCGAGCGCAGCGATGATCTTCTCCCGCGTCTGCGCTCCTCCGCCGCCCTTGATCAGCGTCAGGTCGGGCGCCACCTCGTCCGCGCCATCGATGGCGAGGTCGATCCGCTCGATCTGATCGAGGTCGAACAGCGGAATGCCCAGCTCCCGGGCCAGCATCGTCGACTGGTAGGACGTGGCGACGGCCCGGATGTCTCGGAGCTCCCCGCTGCGCAGCCGCTGCGCCAGCGCCGGCACGGCGTGAATGGCGGTCGACCCGGTTCCCAGGCCCACCACCATCCCGGAAGCTATCCGGCTCGCGGCGGCCTCGGCCGCGGCCTGCTTCAGCGCATCGACCGAGCTGGCAGTCATGACGATGAACATGCCACGCCGGTGAGCCGGCGTGACGATGATTTCATGAGGCGCCTTCCTCTCAGTGGCTCACGCCGGCGCCGGTCGCGCCCTGGCGCCAGACGGGCATGGGGTCCAGGGTCCGGTCTCTGGTGCTCGGGTCGATCCCCAGGCGGCTCAACGTCTGATCGTCCGGAAAGCCGGTCTGGGGCAACCCCTCACTCTTCTGGAACGCGCGGATGGCGCCCCCCAGCTGGGTTCCCTCGGGGGCATCCGCCGGGAAGAAGCCGCGGTTCCGGAGCGCCGCCGCAAGCTGCTCGCGCGAGTTCGGGTGCGGCACGTCGACCGAGTCGAAGGGCGCGAGTGGCGATACCCCCACCGGCGCGTTCCGGGGGGGCGGAAGCGGCGGAAGGTCCTGCTCGTGGACACAGCCTCCGGCGGCCAGCGCCACGCCGGTGAGCAGCCCCCCGATGACGACGACCCTGCGCATCCTTCGGATTTTCTCCGGATCGCCCGGCAGCCGTCAGGGGCGCGCCGGCCGCAACGGCGTTCCGGGGCGTTCTTCCGTCATCTTTCCGTCATCGAGCACCACCCGGCCGTTCACCACCACGTGGCTGAAGCCCTCGGAGGACTGGAGCGGCCTCTCGAGCCCCAGCGACCGCAGTCGGAGCATCGGTCTCCCTCCCGTCACCGCACCGTAGCCGAAGCGGAGTGGACGGATGTGGGTTCCCGGCGCAGGGGCGCCCATCGGCGAAGCAGGCCCACGTTGGGCGCTCCGGCAACCGCGTGGAACGATTTCCGACCCTCTCCGGAGCCCTCGAATGCGCCTCTCTCCCCTCCTCCTCTCCGCCCCTCTGGTTCTCGGCGGCTGCGCCGGCGTCAACGTCAAGAAGACCTGCTACGGCGACGGCGTCTGCCGCGTCGAGAACAACGGCGTCGTCAGCTACGAGGGTCCGCCGGACAAGGTCGCCGCCTACGAGGGCAAGGCCAAGTCCGCCGCCGATGCCCAGGCGCAGGCGGACCAGGCGTACCTCCAGGCTCCCAAGCGCGGAGGTTCCGAACCGGTCCGGGTGGTCGTCATCGGCCCGAGCACCGAGATGTCCGACCTGGCACCGCTCACCGCGACGTACCATCAGATGCTCGAGCAGGCGCTCCAGGGCGACCCGCGGATCCAGCTCGTCCCCTACTCCCAGGTGAAGCTGTGGGCCGAGGCGCACTCCGAAGGTGAATCCACCTCGATGTTCGCGCAGAACCAGGTCCGCACCGCGGTGGACCAGCCGCTCACCCGCCGTCTCCGCGATGGCAGTGGCGAGGTGGACGTGGTCGTCGTTGCGCACCTCTCCACGAAGAAGGTCTCCGGCCTGGTGTCAGGCGGCGGCGGCGTTGGCGTCGCCGAGGTGAACAACGTGGTCTTCGAGCTGAGCCTCTCCTCGGTCTACCGGTTCGAAGAGCTCAAGCACGCCGAGGTCGGCAAGAGCAGCGACAGCCTGGCCCTGGCCGGCATCGACAAGAAGGGCAAGACCGGCTCCGGTCAGCTCAAGGGCAAGCGCAACCCCGAGTCGGATCGCGCGGCGGTCGTCGCGTCGGCAGCCTGGGTGAAGGCCTCCTCGGCGCAGCTCGCCCCGGACATGCCGAGCATCGCCGCGGCCAAGGACGTCCGGCAGAAGAACACCGCCACCGCGCTCCAGGACGCGCCGGAGTGGATGAAGAAGCTGATGTCGAAGTGACGCCGGAAACGCCCGGCGTCAGCTCGCTGCGACGGCCTGACCTGCCCGCGGCCGGGTCAGGAGCAGGACGCCCAGACACAGCAGGGAGAAGAGCGCCAGGCATACGAAGCCCGGCGCATAGCTCCCGGTCTGGTTCTTGAGCTCGCCGAGCACCAGGGGCGGAAAGAAGCCACCCAGCCCCCCGGCGGCACCGACCAGGCCGGTCACGCTGCCCACCGCCTGCGGGAAGAACTCCGGGACGAGCTTGAACACGGCGCCGTTTCCGAGGCCGATGGCCGCCGCCATCCCCAGTGCTCCGATGGTGAAGGTGTCCATCACGGGCCGGGCCATGAGCAGCGCACAGACGGCGGTGGCCGGAAACACCAGCGAGAGGATGCGCGCACCGCCGATCCGGTCGGAGAGGATTCCGCCCAGGGGCCGGCAGACCGTGGCCAGCACGATGAACCCCGCGGTCCGGAACCCCGCATCCACTTTTCCGAGCTGGAATTGCTCGGTCAGCAGGACGGGCAGGGACAACGCCATGGCCACGAATCCGCCGAAGGTCAGGAAGTAGTAGAGCGACAGGGCCCAGGAACGCGGCCGGGCCAAAGGCTTCAGGTAGTCACCCCAACCCTTTGCCGGGGCGCGCCGGGGCGCATCACGAGCCAGCAGGAGCCACGCCACCAGCACCACCGCGGCCAGCACGCCCCACGCCCAGAATCCCCACCGATATCCGAGCCACGCCGCCACCACAGGAGAACCGAAGGAGGCAATCGCCTGGCCGATGTTGCCGGCGCCGTAAACCCCGAGCGCGTAGCCCTGGCGATTCGCTGGGTACCAGGGGCTGACGAACGAGACGCCGGCCGCGAAGCTGGCCAGCGCGACGCCCACCAGGAAGCCGCAGATGAGCAGCGTGGGGTAGCTCGTCACCAGACCGAGGAGCACCACCGGGATGATCGAGGCCACCAGCGTGAGTGCGAAGATCAGCCGCCCGCCCAGCCGGTCGGCGAGGATCCCTAGCGGAAGACGGCCCACGCTCCCGAGCAGGACTGGGAGGGAGATGGCAAGCCACTTCTGCGAATCCGTCAGGTGCAGCAGTCGCCGCACGTCCGGCATCATCGCCGAGAGCGAGCCGAACACGGCGAAGCAGGCTGCGAATGCCGCCGTGCTCAGTGCCAGCTGCAGTCCTGGACGTTCCTGGGTTCTCGCTTCCATTCGTTACCTCCCTACGACACAGCGCCTGATAGCTCGTTCCGGCGAGGCAGCTGACCCAGGAGCCCTCGCCAGAGGACGGCGGCCCAGAGGACGAGCGCGAGTAGCTCGAGCACTCCGCTCGCGCCGATGACTCGGAAGGCAGCGGGGATCCAGTCGGAGGCGATCTGGAGGCTTACCCTCAAGAGGCAGCCCAGGTTGAGAAGCACGAGCGTGGGGCGCAGCGTCGCGGTCCGCGGCGTGAGCGGGACCACCAGCGTCGAGACCCCGACGATCATCTGGGAGACGAACCCCACCGTGACCGCGTGTCGGATGGCGCCGTAGTAGGCGTGGCTGAAGGGGATCCCGCTCACCGCCTGGTACGCCGGGAGGAGCAGCAGCATCGCGAACGAGAGCCCGAGCCAGGCGTACCCGAGCCGGATGAACGTGGCGCTCCCGCCGTTCCTGGCCGGTGCCCGCCACAGTCGCCATGGCAACGCCACGGTGAGCGCGCCCACCGCCAGGAGGACCCACCCGAGGTAGAGCCCACCCGCCCAGCGGTGGTCGCCCGTGAGTCGGAGCGCGACGAAGAGCGTGGACTCGAGCAGGAGCCCGGCGGCAATTGCCCCCAGCCCCAGCCAGCCCCTCCGAGATCCGGTCTCCGGGATCCCGAGGAACGGCGGGAAGAAGCGCTGCGAGACCGCGAGGATCATGCACAGCGCCAGCCCGTGGATCTGGAGATCGCGCAGCGGCGCCTGGAAGGTGGCCACCTGCGCGAGCAATGCCTCACGGCTGGGAGCCATCTGGGTCCGCCAGGTATGCCAGCCATCGAAGAGGGCCTGGGCGACGAAGCACGACAGGGCGAGGAAGACGAAGCCCACCCAGGGCTGAGCGCGCTCGAGGCTCCGACGGAAGGTCAGGACGAGCATCCCGGCGAAGAGCGCGGTGGCCACCAACTGGAGCCCGCTTCCCACCATCGCCAGGGGCGGTGCGACCGTACCGAGGGGGATGCTCATCGCCACCGAACGGATCACCACTCCAGCGAGCATCGCGACCAGCGGAACGAGGCGCCATCGTCGCCCCGCGAGGCGGGCATGCCACACCGGAGGGAACATCTGGAGCGCGAAGCCCATGATGAACAGGCCAACCCAGCCGTCGATCTGTGCTTGCCCGTGGGCGTTGACGTCCTGGAGCGAGACGCCGGTGAATCGGCCCGCCAGGCCGACCTGCCAGAGCAGCCAGACGCCCCACCCCGCTCCGACGGTGACCACCGTCGCGATTGCCGCGGCGAAGTACTGGTGATGCAACGGACGTTCGGAAGGAGGGGCGTTCATCGTCGGCCTCCTGTCACCGCGCGGCGCGACCGCGGGTCCTCGCAGAGCGGCTGGCTCCCCCTGGGGTCCCGGACGATCTCGGCGAGCGTCGATGCGCGGAAGGCGGCCTCCACGGTGGCGATGGCCTGATCGAGCCTGCGGTGGAGCGGGCAGAGGTTCCCCCCGTGGCTTCTCAGGCCGAGGGGACAGACCGTGATTCGCTTCAGTGGATCGACCGCCTGGACGACGTCGAGGACGGTGATCTCTTCCGGAGGGCGCAGCAAGACGGACCCTCCGTTCGGCCCCCTCCGGGAGTGAACCAGCCCGGCACGAGAGAGTTGCCGGAGAACCTTTGCCAGGTAGTCCGACGGGATCTTCGTGGTCCGCGCCAGCTCCGGGATGGTGACCGGCTGGTCCCCGTGACTGGCCAGCTGGACCACCAGGCGGAGCGCGTATTCCGTCGTCTGCGAGAGCATGCCAACACTCTACCAATTCTGGATATTGACGTCCAGAACTCACTGTGTCACAGTCGGCTTCGTCGACTTCGCTGGGATGGTGACCGTCATTGACCGATGACCTTGACGGTCCCTACATCTCGTTCCCCCGCTCGCTGCGCTAGGTGCGGGAGATGCGAAGCCGTGTCGCGGAGAGTGGAACGCTCAATCGGCGGGGGCACGGTATCTAAACGTAGAACCCTCGCTTCAGGAGGTCGACCTGGTGCCTGACGCCTCTCCACGAATCGGTGGCGATGTGCTGCCCGCCTCCGTGTCTGGCGGGAAGCGACGCGCAGCCGGCTGGGGACTGGTCGCGACCGCGGTGCTGGCCGGCCTCATCGTCCTGGGCTCACGTAACCTGGCGCACTTCGACGCCGCGCTCGTCGGTTACACCTTCGCCACTCTCTTCGCAGCCTTCGGCATCGTCTACAGGTACGCCATGTGGCTGCAGCGTCCGCCGACCCGTCTCTACTGGCGACGGGGCTGGCAGCTCTTCTTCCAGCCGCGATTCATTGGCACGAACGTGGTCGAGCTGGGGCGGCGGTTCTTCCTCGAGTTCGCGGCAAACCGCTTCATCTTCCGGCGCGGCCGTGCGCGCTGGGCGGCACACTGGCTCATCATGTGGGGCTGCCTGGTCGCCGCGGCAATCACCTTCCCCCTGGTCTGGGGCTGGGTTCACTTCGAGACCGTTCCCGGCCACCTGGACCAGTACCAGGCCCACCTCTTCGGCTTCGCGATGGGCTCGTTCCCGGTGGACTCGGTCCCCGCGTTCATCACCTTCCACGGACTGGTGTGGGCCTCCTTCTTCGTCATCGCCGGGGTGATGCTGGCCTTCCGCCGTCGGATGGTGGACCACGGCGCGGCCACCGCCCAGCAGTTCGCCGAGGACATCCTGCCGCTGCTGCTGCTCTTCGCGGTGAGCGTGACTGGCCTGATGCTGACCGCCAGCTACACCTGGCTGAAGGGATACGCGTTCAGCTTCCTCGCCATCCTCCACGCCGTCACCGTCATCTTCACCCTGCTCTGGCTCCCCTTCGGCAAGCTCTTCCATATCTTCCAGCGACCGGCGCAGCTCGGCGTGAGCTTCTACAAGGACGTTGGCGCTCGCTCGCCGCAGCAGCACTGCACCCGCTGTGGCCAGCCGTACGCCTCGGAGCTCTGGGTCTCGGATCTGGAGAAGGTCGAGGCGGAGCTGGGCTTCGACTACCGCCTGCCTGACGGCGGCCACTACCAGCGTGTCTGCCCGCGCTGCCGGCGCGCGCTTTTCGGTCTGGCGCAGGGTGCGCTCGCCGGCGCCCCGAGGACCTGAATCATGGCCACCCTCCCCGTCTCCGAGCTGGACATCATCCGGGCCTACGGGCCTCACACCTCGAGCATGGACCGGGTGCGGTCCTCGACCAGCGTGGAGCCGGACCGCCTGGTGAAGACGCACTGCTGCTTCTGCGGCCAGCAGTGCGGAATCCAGCTGCGGGTGAAGGACAACGAGGTCATCGGCTTCGAGCCCTGGGACGACTTCCCGTTCAACCGGGGAATGCTCTGCCCGAAGGGCGTGAAGCGCTACCTCCAGGGGTCGCATCCCGACCGGCTGACCACTGCGCTCCGGCGCGACCCCACCGCGCCCTCCGGCTTCAGCACCCTTCCGTATGAAGAGGCCATCGCGCGGGTGGCAGGCAAGATCCACGAGCTCCAGGCGGCGCACGGCCCGACGAGCATCGCGATGCTCGGGGGCGCCAGCCTCACCACCGAGAAGGCGTACCTCCTCGGGAAGTTCGCCCGCGTCGCTCTCCGCACCCCGTACATCGACTACAACGGGCGGCTCTGCATGGTGAGCGCCGGGGTCGGAAACAAGAAGGCCTTCGGCATCGACCGCACCACCAGCCCCTGGTCCGACATGGTGGGGACCGACGTCATCTGGGTGGCTGGCTCCAACGTGGCCGAGTGCTCGCCCATCACCACCAACTACCTCTGGCAGTCGCGCGAGCAGGGGGCCCGCATCATCGTCCAGGACCCGCGCGCCACGCCGGTCGCCCGGACCTGCGACCTCTTCCTCCCGGTCAAGCCCGGGCGGGACGCGGCGCTGTTCGCCGGGGTACTCGCCTTGATGATCGAGCACGACTGGGTCGACCACGAGTTCATCGACCGGCACACGGTCGGGTTCGACAAGGTCGCCGAGTACTGCAAGCAGTGGACGCTCGCGCGGACCGCGGCCGAGACCGGCGTGCCCGAACGCTCGCTGCGGACCGCCGCCGAGTGGTGGGGACAGGCGAAGACCAGCTTCCTCTTCCACGCCCGGGGCATCGAGCACCACAGCCACGGAGTGGCCAACGTGCTCGGGGCAATCAACCTGGTCCTGGCCTCCGGACGTATCGGCAAGCCGAAGTGCGGTTACGGCACAATCGTCGGACAGGCCAACGGCCAGGGTGGTCGCGAGCACGGACAGAAGTGCGACCAGCTGCCTGGCTTGCGCGACATCTCCAACCCCGAGCACCGAAAGTACATCGCCTCGGTCTGGGGAATCGCCGAGCCCGAGATGCCTGGACCGGGCGTCGACGCCTACGAGCTGTTCCGGAAGATCGACGCCGGGGAGATCAAGGCGCTCATCAGCCTCTGCTTCAACCCGCTGGTCTCGCTTCCCGACAACAACTTCGTCCGGCGCGCGCTGGACAAGCTCGAGCTGTACGTGGCAGTCGACTTCTTCCTCAACGACACCGCCCGTCACGCCGACATCGTGCTCCCGGGGAGCCTCCAGGAGGAGGACGAGGGAACGGTGACTCAAGTCGAAGGCCGGGTCATCAAGATCAACAAGGCGGTCGACCCGCCCGGGGACGCCCGCCAGGACTGGAGGATCATCCAGGACCTCGCCCGGGCGCTCGGCCGCGAGCACGGCTTCACCTTCCAGAGTCCGCGGGAGATGTTCGAGGAGCTCCGCGTGGCCAGCAAGGGCGGCGTGGCCGACTACTCGGGCATCACCTGGGACAAGGTGGAGCGCAACATGGGCGTGTTCTGGCCCTGCTACGCCCAGGATCCACGGACCGGTCAGCCGGTGGACCACCCGGGGACGCCGCGCCTGTTCGAGCGGGAGAGCTGGAACCCGGTGGCGAAGGGCGCCGGCCCGTTCTACTTCCCGGACGGGAGGGCCCGGTTCAACGTCGCCGAGCACCGTCCGCCGACCGAGGAGGTCGACGCGGAGTATCCGCTGATCCTCACCACCGGCCGAGTCGTGAGCCAGTTCCTCTCGGGCACCCAGACCCGCCGGATCGGCCCGCTGGTGAAGCAGTACCCGGAGCCGCGCATCGAGCTCCACCCGAGGCTCGCCGAGAAGCTGGGCATCGCCGACGGGGAGTGGGCCACCGCCGAGTCGCGCCGGGGCTCGGTCACCCTTCAGGCCCAGGTGGTGACCACCATCCGTCCCGACACCATCTTCATCCCTTACCACTGGCCGGGCGCGAAGAGCGCCAACCAGCTGACCATCTCCGCGCAGGATCCGACCAGCAAGATCCCCGAGTACAAGGTCTGCGCCGTCCGCCTCCACCGCGCGGAGGGCCCTCCTCCGTACGAGAAGGTGCTGGAGCCGCAGCAATGAAGCCTGGCCACCTCCAGTTCTTCATCGACCCGAGCCGCTGCATCGGCTGTCAGTCGTGCGTCCAGGCCTGCACCGAGTGCGACACCCACCGCGGCGACTCGATGATCCATGTCGAGTACGTCAACCGGTCGCTGAGCACCCAGACCGTTCCGGTGGTGTGCATGCACTGCGACCAGCCCACCTGCGCCGAGGTCTGCCCGGCAGATGCGATCAAGCGCACCGCGGACGGAGTGGTCCAGACCGCCCGGAAGCCTCGATGCATCGCCTGCGGGAACTGCGTCATGGCCTGCCCGTTCGGCGTGCCCGAGCTCAAGCTCGAGCGCCAGATCATGATGAAGTGCGACATGTGCTACGACCGCACGAGCGTGGGCAAGAAGCCCATGTGCGCGACGGTCTGCCCGAGCCAGGCGCTCTTCTATGGCACCCGCGAGCAGATCGAGCAGCTCCGGCCTCGTTCGATTCCCACCAACCAGTTCCAGTTCGGAAAGCAGACCATCACCACCGGCGTTTCGCTGATGGTGCCGCGCGATGGCCCCCGTCCCGAGGTGCTCGACGTCACCGCGGCGATGGACACCGAGCCCACGACGCGGGCCCGCTCCGGCGCCTCCCGGATCCCCGGGCTGGAGGTTCTCGCCGACCCCTTTGCCGAGATCGAGGTCTGAGCATGACCACCCCCCTGGACCCACGCATCGACTCGCCCGGCCGCGAGGGCCTCACCGGCACCGCCCGCAGCAGCGTCTACGAGCCGATCGTCGAGCGAGAGCAGCTCTCGCTTCCTCCGGACGGACGGCCGGACTCGGCCCAGCCCGCCTGGCGGGGCGACTTTCCCATCGACTGGCCGGCGGACCATTACGTCGCCCGGCGTGACTTCACCCGCTTCCTCGTGCTCACCAGCTTCGCCTTCACCGTCGGCCAGTGGTGGATCGCCGCGCGGCAATGGTGGCGCGAGCGGTCCGGCGCGCTTCCGCTGAAGCGCATCGCCGCGCTGCAGGACCTCGCGCCCGGCTCGGTCCTGGTCTTCGCTTACCCCGGGGAGCACGACCCCTGCTTCCTCGTCCGGCAGAAGGACGGCGGAATCCTGGCTTACGGGCAGAAGTGCACACATCTCTCCTGCGCGGTCATCCCCGATCCCGAGGGTGGCGTCATCCGCTGCCCGTGCCACGAGGGCCTCTTCGACCTCGGCTCGGGCCGGCCGATCGCCGGGCCTCCGCCACGACCCTTGCCGAGGGTCCTGCTCGAGGTCCGGGGCGGGGACGTCTACGCCACCGGCATCGAGGAGAGGACGGTCTAGCCGTGGTCGCGCCAGCGCGTGGATTCACCAGGGAGCAGAGGACCACCATCGTTTACGGGATTCTCGGATTCGTGGTGGTGCTCGTCGTGCTCCAGCTCTGGTTGCTCACCGCGACCATGAACGCGTACCTCGGCGGGGACCACGCGGTCGTGGTGCCGGCCGGCCTGGCCTCTACCGCGTGCCTGGCGCTGAACGCCGGCCTCTTGCGTTACCTCCACCGACTGGAACGGGCCGCCACCCGCGCCGGCGGCCGCTGAGCACGGCGCTCACCGGCTCCGGCCGTCGAACTCGCGCACCTTGAACTGAGACGGCTCGAAGCCGTCCAGGCACCGGACGTTGACCGCCACCATCGGCTTCCCGCCCGGCCCGGCCCCCTGGGCGAAGGACTTGATCCCGCACGTCCGGCAGAACAGGTGGTGGATGTGGTGCTTGTTGAAGAGGTAGTCCGTCGTCGCGCCGGCACCGCGCTCGAGGTGGAAGCGCTCCGCAGGAACGAAGGACAGTAGCAGCGCGGCCTTCGAGCACATCGAGCAGTTGCAGCGCTGGACGGTTGCCCCGCGATCGAGCTCGACCGCGTACCGCACCGCCCCACAGTGACACCCTCCGGTCCTGGTCTCGGTCTCGGTCTCGGCCATCGCGCCTCCTTGCCCTCGGAAAGCTGTGCATCGTCGGACCCTTCGTCCAAGGTCTCATCGGGCTGTCTTCTCCGGACCTTCCGGTTAGAGTCACCGGGCGATGACGAGGAACGCCATGCAGAGCGAGAAGAAGCCCGAGACCCCGCTGACCGCCGCCCCCACGCCCTTCACCCCCATCGACCAGCACCTGTTCGAGTCCCGGACGGTCTTCGTCAGCGGCGAGGTCAATGCCGATCTCGCCCTGCGGGTGAACCGGCAGCTCCTGGCGCTCGAGCGGAGCAACCCCGCTGCCCCCGTCGTCCTCTGGGTGGACTGCCCGGGGGGCGAGGTCTACTCGGGCTTCGCGATCTACGACACGGCACGCTTCATCGCCCCGCGGGTGGTCACCGTCGTCGCAGGCTTCGCGGGCAGCATGGGCTCGGTCATCGCCCTGGCTGCAGAGAAGGAGGACCGGGTCGCCCTCCCCAACGCCAAGCTCCTGATCCACCAGCCCCTGGTCGGCGGCGTCATCCACGGCTCGGCGAGCGACCTCGAGATCCACGCCAAGGACATCATCGACCTCAAGAAGAAGATGCACCGCCTCTACGCCGAGCGGACCGGCACGCCGCAGGAGCGGTTCGTCGACCTCATGGAGCGCGACCGGTGGATCGACCCACCGGCGGCCATCGACCTCGGGCTCATCTCCAAGGTGGTCAGCTCCCGCAAGGAGCTGGACTCTCTCCTGAATCGCGGACACTGAGCCCGATCGCTGGCGCGCAACTGCGCGCTTCCACAGGCGTCCCCCTGGTGCGGGGGGCTGAGCCCGATCGCTGGCGCGCAGCTGCGCGCTTCCGCAGGCGTCCCCCTGGTGCGGGGGGCTGAGCCCAATCGCTGGCGCGCAACTGCGCGCTTCCGCAGGCGTCCCCCTGGTGCGGGGGGCTGCGCCCAATCGCTGGCGCGCAACTGCGCGCTT
>Ga0081540_1000158_pt1 | contig 69951 bp, 68 predicted proteins | sample TabmetS2T1R1_FD_71024 | JGI IMG/M metagenome (GOLD analysis project Ga0081540, IMG submission 71024) | Tabebuia heterophylla rhizosphere microbial communities from the University of Puerto Rico - S2T1R1 | ecosystem: Host-associated > Plants > Roots > Rhizosphere ...
TAGCGCTCGTCGTCCTGTTCCACCAGCTCGGGCAGGGTCTGCACGGCCTCGGCCGGCAGATCGACCACGACGGCCCCGCGCAAGACGGTGAAGAGCCCGGCTGGAATTTCGAGCGTGCGCGCGCCCAGACCCAGCACCGAGGCGCTGGTCATGCGGACCCGTCTGGGCTGATCGTCCTCGTCATAGGAGATGTCGCTGACCTGTCCGATCAGCACGCCGTCGGCCGCGTATACGGGAGCGCCCAGCATCTCCGTGTGGATCCCGGCGCCGGCCTGATCGTCGCCCGCGTCCGGTGACTGGGCCTGGCAGACGCTGCCAACAGCCAAACTGAGCACAAAGAACGCGATCCTTGCCAGCGATCCAACCATGAGACGCTCCGCCTTGAGGCCGTTAACCCTCTAGGCCGCCAAACGGCGACTTACAAACTTAGTTCCTGGCAAACTTAATTCCTGGGCTCGGCACTTGCCGCGGCCAATGGGGCATCAGCAAGGCAGCCCGCATGAGCCCCCGGGCCCCCGCATTGAGCGGACCCGTCCGAGCCCCTCAGCGTTGGGGGCCGGGGGGCGGCGAAGCGATCGTGGTAAAGACAGTGTGCTCTGCGGGCCGCAGCGGGCTTGCGACCCCGGCAGGCAAGTCTGTGAGCTGGGTTCGGGGCTTAGCCCGCCGAGGGCGGCTTTCAAGTCCGCATTGACGATGACGCAGGCGCGCTTTTTTCTCGGCCAGCAGAACCTGCTAGAGTGTCGTCACGCTCGGACCTCGGCGAAGGCTGCCAAGCCGAGCGTGGCCGGGGACCGCCCAACGCGGCCAACCCGATGGCGTCCAGGGAGACCGTTTCGCATGCGCAAGACCATGGTCGCGGCTTTGGCGCTCAGCGGCGCCCTGCTCGCCAGCAGTCCGGCATCGGCCTATTTCGACGATAGTCACTATTCGGGTCCGCCGGTCTACCCCGTGCCCTATGCTTACGGCTACTCCTACGCACGCGCTCGCTGCGGCCACTACTTTGCCCAACCGTGGATTGTGCGCCCCTGCGGCGGATCCCGGGGGGTGCGCCACCGCCACCGCCACAAAAAGCGGCTCCTCGACAAGTAGCAAAGCCCCGCGCTGGCGCGCCGCTGCGACGATTGAGCAACCCGCCTCCGCGGCGGTTGGCGTGCCCTCGAGCGATCGAGCCCGTTGGTTTGATGCAGCGGTTGGCTTGGCCGGCGGACCAGTCTAGCGGCCGCAGGGCTTTGCGTGTGGCTTTGCGTCCGGCGCTTGAGTGAGCGGGCGATATTTCGGTGATCGGACGCGTGGCGAGGCCGGCGTTGGGCGCGGCAGGCGAACGATCGCTCTCCCTAGCCGCCGCTGCCAATCCGGGGGGTATGAATGTGGCAACTGAGGTGTGCGCCGGGAGCATGGCCGGCGCATCGTTGCGCTCAAGCTGCGCGATCGCTCACCCCCTTGACGCCCTCGTGCTTGGCACAATGGGCACAACAATAGATCTTGCCGCTGGCCTCGATGCCGTGGCCGACCACGCGACAGTCGCAATGCGCACAGCGCGGCGCCATGGCATGAATGGCACACTCGAAGCTATCGAAGGTCATGGTCCGGTCACCTTGGCTGACACGGAAGGCCTTGTCGTAATCGTTACCGCACACATCGCATCGAGCCATCGCGCGCTCCTGATGATTTGGCCCCCGCCTATCGTTGCTTAACCGCCGGTGCTGCCTTGGGTTCCAAGCGGCGGCCGGCCCGCGGCGGACGCGCTGGCGGCCGCTATGGGGCCGGCCGAACTTAGCCCTGCAACAATCGGAGCGACCGCACGAAATCGGAGCGCAACACGGAACATCGCGGCCTGCCACCAGTTGTTTCGACAGGATTGTTCGAACCCGCACGATCGGCAGCGATTGTGTAGTGAGGGTAGTCAGCTATGAACGACATTATCTACATCATCGGCCTCATCGTGGTTGTGATGTTCATCTTGAGCGCCCTCGGACTTCGCTAACGTGGAGGCACAGTCATGACGCATGTCGGTCCGGCTCCGGTCACAAGCGCAACCTCAGCGGGCGCTAGCTTCGTCGAATGGGGAGCGGTGCTTGCCGGAGCCTTTCTCGCCGCGGCGATTTCCTTTGTGCTTCTCACCTTTGGGGCAGCGATCGGTTTATCGGCCACGTCGCCGTGGCCGAATTCCGGCGTCTCGGCCAAGCTGATTGCGACCCTGGCCGTGCTCTGGGCGATGATGCAGCAGATCGGGGCGTTCATGATCGGCGGTTATGTCGCCGGACGCATGCGCTCGCGCTGGCACGAGACGACGCAGCACGAGGTGGAGTTTCGCGACGGCTTGCATGGTGGCTTGGTATGGGCCGTGGGCATCGTGATCGGCGCCGCGCTGGCGATGGCGGCGGCAGGCGCCGCGGCAAAAACGGGAATCGACGTCGCCGGCAAGGCCGCGGCAACGAGTGTGACCGCACTTTCCACCAGCGACCCGATGGATGCGGTGTTGGACACCATGTTGCGACCGACGACGGTGGCGCAGGCTGCGGGCGCCTCCGCACCAGCAGCGGCCGGCGCGCCGGCGCCCGCCGCATCCCGCGCGCGCTCGCCAGCGTCAGGCTCTGACGAGACGCGCAGTGAGATGGCGCGTGTGCTAGCGAGCGCGGTCGCCAGCGGTGGGCTATCGGAGCCGAACCGCACCTATCTCGCCCAACTCGTGGCGCAGCGCTCCGGGCTGTCCCAACAAGAAGCCGAGCGGCGGGTCAATGAGGCCTTTACGGCCGCGCGCGAAGCAGCCGACAAGGCCCGCAAGGCCGCGATCCTCACGGGCTTTGTCACGGCGGCGAGCCTGATTATCTCGTTTGGCGCCGCTTGGTGGGCCGCCCTGCGTGGTGGGCAGCACCGCGACAATGCCGTGCCCGCCAGGTTTGCTTTTGGACGCAACCGCCGACCCGACCTCGCGAGCTAGAGGAGACTGGCCAATGTTACGTGATGTTATCTTGTGGCTCGCCGGCGTGCCGATCTTCGTCATCATTCTGCTGCACCTGTTCGGCTTTCTGCATTGAGCCAGAGTTTGGCAGGGCAAGGCGGCGCGGGAATGTGATCGACGATGGCGAGGGGCAGCAAGGCACTTTTGTCACCCTTACACCTGCTGCACCGGGCGGGACAGCGGGCCGACTCGCTGTTTGCGCATCACGTCGGCAATCACGTTTTCACGCCCCGCCAATACGCCGTGTTGCAGGCGGTCGCCGACGCCGACGGCCTCAGCCAGACGGCGATCATGCAGGCAACAGGGATCGATCGGTCGGGCACAGCCGAGTTGGTGCGCCGGCTCGTCTCCAGCGGATTGCTGCAACGGCGACGAACCAAACAGGACGCGCGCGTCTACGCCGTGCGCCTGACCCCGCAGGGCCGAAAGATGCTGACGATCGGCGAGCGCGCCTCACGCGCGGCGGGCATCGAGCTGCTGTCCTCGATTCCGAACCGACAGCGCGGCGCCTTTGTCGCAGCGCTTGCTTCGATCATCAAAGACACATGATGTGCGGGCGCCAGCGCTCGCCGCGAGTGGCACGCCGCGGCTAGCGCATAGCGCAGCGCCACGGGGCCCTTCTAGCAGCACACGCGAGGGAGACTTTCTATACACGGAGGATCACGAAAGCGTCACCGGAACCCTGGTTTGACCTGGGGCGTTTGACACGTCGCTATGCTCGATCTTCTCGATCTCCTCCTCTTAAAGCGCGGCCTGCCTACCGATGATCGAACGCTTGCGTTTCGTCGCGTCGACGGCGACGCCAATGCCAAGGTCATCTATTTTCTTCCCTGGCACACGCCGTTCAGCATTTGCCGCCAGGCCGGCTTTACCCCGCTCGACTTTCTTGCCTGCTACGAGATGCCGTGCGGCATCGTCAGCTCCGATCCGGAGCTTGGCGTCAAGGCCATGCGGCTGTTGGTTGCCGACGCCGAAGCGCTGCTTGCCGCGCGGGGAATTGCGGCGGCGCAGGCGTTGATCGTGGGGCTCAGCGTTGGTACCTACCCGGCCATCTATCTGGCCAACCGCATCGGGGCGCGGCTTTGCGCGGTAGCCGCGGCCGATCGCGGCGATCTGATGCTGTGGCAAAGCCCCGCTGCGCGCATTATCAAGCGACGCGCCATTCAGCGGGGTCTGCGCCTGTGGCAATTTTCCAAGGCGATGCTCGGCTACCATCCCGCCCAGAACCTTGCGGGCATCGGCCGCAACAGCGTTTTTGTGGTGGGTGAGCGGGACCCGTTCATTCCACCGCGCCGGCGCGCCGGGCTCCTGGCGGCGATCGAAAGATATGCGCCCGGCGCTCGCGTGGCGAGCGTCGCCGGCGGCCATGTCAAAACCTTGATGATGAGCGCGCAGTATCAGCAGGCGATGCAGGGTTTTGCCGCGCGTCGGTATTGGTGGGTTCGCTTCGGCGGGCCGCAGCAACGCGCCCAGGCCTGATGCCCGCGCCGATGCCGCGGCTGATCCCGGTGGCGCTAGATCCCTTTGCCGTTCAGGTCTGCTCGCTCAGAAAATTGGCGTCACGCGCAAGCCGCCAACGGCCGTCGGCTTGCTTGTTGAAAATGCTGAGCGTGTGGCCGGCGCGGCGCACGCTGTTGCCGCCGGGTGGCGTCACAACAACCTGCAGATAGCCCCGCATATAGGCCCAGTCGCCGAGAACTTTGAGCTCGCGGATCTCGCTTTTGCCCTCCATGCGCACGCCTTGCATGTTCTGGGCGGCGGCCGCGAAGGCGGCCTTGCCAAACGGTTCGCGCCCCGGCACCAGGAACTCAACGTCATCGGTCATAAGGCCGAGCACGGTTTGGCTATCGCCGGCCTGGCTTGCCGCCATCCAGTTGGCAACGAGGTCGCGAATTGCCCGTTCATCCTCATGCATGCGCCATCTCCGCCAAAGAGGTTCTGAGCCGTCGCCCGCAAAGACAGGTGTTGCGCCCTGCAAACAAGCCTGACGCCGCGGCCCCGCCCGTCCGTCGCGCTCGCAGCTTACGCAAACGCGGGGAGGGGAAAGCCTTGGCCAACGCTTTGGGCCAGATCTTTGAGCCAGATCTCTGGCCGGGCTCGGCCCATGTCGTTTCGGCAACGCGCGAGCCTGCAAATCGTTCGCAAGGCAAAAGGGGTGCAGGCCTGGCGGCGGACCACGCCCGTCCGTGCCGCGGGCGCTCGGAGGCTCGGGCACGCCTTGCGGGCTTGCGCGCTTTGGGCTTGTCAGCGGCCGCGGAACAAGCCGGCCAGGATGCCGCCCTTCTTTGTCTCGGCCTCGGCGGTGACGCCGGGTGGCGGGGTGCCGTAGGGCTTTTCCGTCGCCACGTCGCCCGCCGTGATCTGCCCGGGATCGGCGCCGACCCGACCAGTCAGCTTGTCGGCGACGCTCTCGCGGGAGAGGCTAAAGTCGAAGTGGACACTGGGGAGGCCCGGAATCGGACAATCCGGGTCGCTGGTCTTGATCTCCGCGACCAGGTCGCCCGAGGCGCCAAACACCACGTCGTCGTCCAGGTGTTCATCGCCGGCGATGTAGAGCGCCGTCGTTAGTTCGCGATAACCCGGCGCGCCGATCAGGAAATGGATGTGCGCCGGACGCATGCCGTGCCGCTTTTGTGCCTGCACCATGCCACCCACGGGGCCGTCGAGGGGGATGTAGTAGCCCAGCGGTCGCACGGTGCGCATGAGATAGCGGCCCTCGGCGTCGGCATTGAACACGCCGCGACAGTCCATGGTGCTGGCATCGGTCTGGATGTCGTAGCGACCATCCGCGGCGGTCTGCCACACCGTGACCTGAGCGCCCGGCAGCGGCTCGCCCTTGGCGCTGGTGATGCGACCGAACAAGACAACCTCCGCGCCCTCCGCACCCCTGGCGATCTGGGCGCCGGCCTCGAATTTCGGGGTGTTCTCGCGAAAAAAGGGCCCGAGCAGGCTGGCGCTGGTTGCCTCCTCGACCTTGGTCTTGTCGTGCATGATGTTGACCAGCGCCGAGAGGCCGATGGTATCCGACAACAGGATGAACTCCTGCCGCGCCGGGGTACACATCTGCCCCACCTTGGTCATGAACTCGATGCCCTTGATCCACTCCGCAGGCGTCAGGTTGACCTCGCGCGCGAAGGCGTGCAGGTGTCTAACCGCGCTTTCCATGATCTGCTTTAGGCGCGGATCGGGCGTCGTCGACATCTGTTCGATCACGGCGTCGGTGATCGTTTCCGGCGTATAGGCTCGCATGAATGCTCTCTCCCTTGGCGGCGGCGCAGAGGGCTTCTCCTCACAGCCAGGCTGTTCCAGGCTGCCCAGGCTGTCAAGGTGAGGGCGCGGGGCTTGGGGCCCGTCCCACTCATAGTCCCAGATAGAACTTCTTGATCAACTCGTTGTTATTGAGCTCCTCGGCGGAACGGCCCTCAACCGCAATCTTGCCGTGCACGATTACATAGCCGCGGTCGGCAATGCGAATGGCTTGGGTGAAGTTCTGCTCGGCCATCAATACGGTCAGGCGATGCTGATCCTTCAATTGCTTGATGGCGTCGATGGTACGGGCGACCAACAGCGGCGCTAGGCCGACGGAGGGCTCGTCGACGAGCAGGATGCGCGGCGCCAGCATCAGCGCGCGTCCCAGCGCCACCATTTGCTGCTCGCCGCCGCTGAGGCTGCCGGCGAGCTGCGTCCGGCGTTCGGCAAGCCGGGGAAAGGTGGCAAAGCAACTGTCGAGGTTGCGGCGAATTTGTGCGCGCGCCTTGCGGCGGAAGGCGCCGAGCAGCAGGTTCTCTTCCACCGTCAGTTTCGGAAACAGGCGCCGACCCTCGGGCACCAGCGCGATCCCAAGATCGACGATCTGTTCGGTCGCCAACTTGGTGAGTTCGTGACGCTCACCGTCGATATCGGCGACGATGCGCCCGGCGCTCGGTCGTACGATGCCCATGATGCACTTGATCAGCGTGCTCTTGCCGTTGCCGTTGGTGCCGAGCAGGGCCACGGTTTCGCCGGCCGCGACGGTCAGCGAGACGTCTTCGACGACGCGGACCGCGCCATAGCCGGCATGGACGCCATCGATGGCAAGGCTATTGGCCAAGATAGGCACTCACTACGCTCGGATTGTTGACGACCTCGTTGGGCTTGCCGTCGGCAATCTTGCGACCCGACACCAGGACGGCGATGCGTTGTGAGAAGCTCATCACCGCCCGCATAATGTGCTCGATCAGTATGATGCTGATCCCCTGGGCATTGAGCCGCAGCAGCAGTTGAATGATATCCTCGATTTCGGAGTGCGAAAGCCCGGCCATGACCTCGTCGGCGATCAGCAGCTTGGGCTCGGCGGCCATGGCCCGCACCAGCTCGAGTTTGCGCATTTCCACCTGGGTCAAATCCCGCGGCAGTCGGCGCGCCTTGGCGTCGAGCCCGACCATGCCCAACAGCTCGACGGCGCGCGCCTCGAGCTCCTGTGGCGGCACCAGCAACGGGCTGCGCCGGCGCACGGCGTAGATCAAAGGAATGCGCAAGTTATCTGCGAGCGAAAGGCTCATGAACGGTCGCGGCAGTTGGAAGCTGCGGGCGAGGCCCAGATGCGTGCGTCGGTTGGCCGGCAATCCGTCCAGCGCGCGGCCTTCGAAGCGCACCGTGCCGGTCTCGTTGTTGAGGGTGCCGCAAATGCAGTTGACGAGCGTGCTCTTGCCCGATCCGTTCGGGCCGATCAGTCCCAGGCGTTCTCCCTGGGCGACGTAAAGATCGATGCCGTCGAGTGCGACGAAGCCGCCGAAGCGTTTGCCCACGGCCCTGATCTCGAGGAGGGGTGCGGTCATGGTTTGGCCCGCGCGTGCCGCCAGTCCTGGATGAGACCCAGAATTCCCTTGGGTGCGATTACCACGAAGCCGACCAGCAGCACACCGACGATCAGAAGATTGACGGCGGAGGAGATGGTCACGGTGGCGATCTGCTGCAGTGAGCCAAGCAAAATGGCGCCGAGCAAGGGGCCCGGCCAGCTCGTCGTACCACCGATCATGGGCATGGCGATCGAATTGACGGCATAGGGAAGGCCGAAGGTAGCGGCGGGCTCAACGTAGCCGATGTAGTAGGGAAAGGGGGCGCCGGCCATGCCCATCAGGGCGCCGGAAATGGTGGTTGCGATCAGCTTGAGGCGCAGGGTGGGCACACCGCAGGCCTCGGCGGCCAACTCGTCGTCGCGGATGCTGGCAAAACCGTAGCCCAGCCGCGAGCGCTCGATCAGCCGCGCGACCGTCAGGGCAATGACGGCAAGCAACAGCATGACCAGGAACAGGTACTCGATATAGCTAATGGCCAGCGGGCCGAGCGCGAGGTTCGCGGGACGCACGATGTAGGCACCGCGCGAGCCGCCGACGAAGTCCCAGTTGATGATCAAGGTCTGCAGCACCACCGCCATGGCCAGCGTGGCAATGGCAAAGAAGACGCCGCGCAGCCGCAGGGTCAGGTAGCCCATGCCAAGCCCGATGAAGCCGGCAATAATGCCGGCCAGCAATTGCAAGGCCGGAATCGGCAGGGGTAGCAGCGATTTGAGGCCGCCGGCCAGAAACTCCGGCAGATAGCGCCCAGGATTGGCGCCCAACTTGGCGAGCGCGACCGAGGTATAAACGCCGATGGCAAAGAAGGCTGCGGAGCCGAAGTTCACGTAGCCGCAATAGCCACCGAGGATATTCCAGGCCGTGGCCAAGACCACGAATTGCAAGACCACATAGCCGGCAAAGAACAAATAATCGCTGCGCAGAAACAAGGCGAAGGCGAAGACGAGGGCGCCGATCGACAGGGCGATGCAGAAAAAAAGCCAGGAGCGCATGGGGTTACCGCCCGAGGATGCCGGCCGGCCTGATCGCCAGCGTCAAAAGCAGGAACCCGAAGGCAACCGCCGGCGCCCAGGAGGGCCCGTAAAAGGTAGCGGTGAAGCTCTCGACAATGCCGAGCAGCATCGAGGCGATGACCGTGCCCGGTAGGCTACCCATGCCCCCGAGGACGCAAATGGCAAAAACGCGGCCGATATACTCGCGTCCGACCGACGGCTCGACCGGTTGGATGATGATCAAGAAGGCACCGGCGAGGGAAGCCGTGGCGATCGAGACCGCGAACGCCATGCGCTTGATGCGGATCGGATTGGCGGACATCAGCTGCAGGGCGAGCTGATCCTGCGCCACGGCCATGATGGCGCGCCCGCTAAAAGTGTGGGTCAGCAGCAGCTGCAAGATGACGACAAGCAGCAGGGACACCAGGCACGGAACCAGCATGCGCAACGGCAAATCGACGAAACCCAGCCGCCATGTCGGTCCGATGTAGGGCGCCTCGACGTAGCGATAGTCGACGCCGAACAGCAAGATCAGCACCACCTCGGTGATGAACAGGAGCCCAAAAAAGAAGGCAAGGCCCCGCAAAGCATCCTGACCGCGTCGCTCGAACGACAAATAGTAGACCTGATAGACGACGAGGCCGAGCGCGTAGAAGGCCGGCAGCACGATCACGGCGGCCAAGATCGGATCCAATCCGAACGAGGCGTTGAGCAGATAGGCGATGTAGGAGCCGAGTATGATAAAGGCGGGATGCGCGATATTGACGACATCGAGCATGCCGAAGGAGATCGAGATCCCAATCGTTACCGCGGCGTAAAAACCCCCGAGCAGCAGGCCAGCCACCGCCGCGTTGATCACAAGCTCCAATGAGACGCCCATGGCGCGCGAGCCCGGCTCAAGCCTGTAGCGGGCGGGCGCGGACGGAAGCGGCTGCACGAGGCAGTCCGAGTCCGTTCGATGTGCTAGGCATGGCCCAAATCCCTCCCGGCCGAGTGCGGCTTTTGCAGCACGCTTGTAGGGGTGATGTCGAGGCTATACTGCAGCAACGTGGGCAGATTGGCTATCCTGCCCTGCGCGCCGGATTTACACGATGGTGCAAAAATGAGACCCGGACGGCGCCGTGCCATCATCATCGGTGGCTCCATGAGCGGGCTCTTATGCGCGCTCAACCTGCGTCAACGCGGCTGGCAGGTCGATGTTTTCGAGCGTTCGCCCGTGCCGCTCAGCGGCCGCGGTGCCGGCATCATGACGCACCCCGAGCTGCGGGCGGCGTTAACTAAGCTCGGCGTCGACTGCGCCAACAACTTCGGAGTTGCGGTCGAGCGCAGGCTGGTGCTGGATGCCGCCGGCACTGCCGTGGCGCGACGGTTGTGCCCGCAAACGGCCACCTCGTGGAACCGCCTGTTTGAGCTGCTCGGCGCCGAATTCGGCTGCAGCCACTATCATCTTGGCAAGGACCTCCTGCGCTTTACCCAGTCGGGTGACGCGGTTGAGGCGCGTTTCGTCGACGGCAGCGGTTATGAAGGCTCGCTGCTGGTGGGCGCCGACGGTTTCCGCTCGGCCGTGCGCGGGCAGCTCCTTGCCGCAGTGGAGCCGCGCTATGCCGGCTATGTGGCCTGGCGCGGCCTGGCGCACGAGCGCGAGGTGGTTCCGGTGCTGGGCCAAGCGCTGTTTGATGCTTTTGTCTTCAGTCTACCGCCGGGGGAGCAGTTTCTGGGCTATCCGGTCGCCGGGCCCAACAACGATCTGCGGCCGCAACACAAGAGCTGGAACATCGTCTGGTACCGGCCTGCCGAGGCGGGGGGCGAACTTGGCGAACTTCTGACCGATGTTTCGGGCCGCAGGCACGAGCTCTCCATCCCACCGCCTCTGATCAGGCCGAGCGTCATCGCCGCCATGCGGGCGTCGGCAAGCCGGCTATTGCCACCACGGCTTGCTGCCGTGCTGGAGCGCATCGAGCAGCCGTTTCTGCAACCGATCTACGACCTGGAAAGTCCGGCCATGGCGGTCGGCCGGGTTGCGCTCGTCGGCGATGCCGCCTTCCTGATCCGTCCGCACGTCGGCGGTGGCATCGCCAAGGCGGCGGCCGATGCGGCCGTGCTTGCCGCCGCGCTCGATGGTGAGCCCTGCATCGCCGCGGCGCTTGCGGCTTTTGCCGCCGAGCGCTTGGCCGTGGCCGGCAAATTCATCGCCCAGGCGCGCCGGCTTGGCTCCTATCTCAGGTATCGGTTTGCGTCCGAGGCCGACCGTCTCGAGGCGGCCCGCCACGCCGACCCGGATAGGGTCCTGGCCGAGACGGCGCTGCTCGATTTTTTGCGCGCCTGAGCCTCGAGCCTGGCAATGGGCCGACAAACTGGGGCAAGATGGCGCACGTGCCCCCAAGCCGTTTTGGCCGCAAGGATCCTGCCGGCTTTGCGGCCGCGAGCAGGAAGGCCCGAGCGAGAGGACGAAAGCCATGCCTGAGCCGACACAGCCTGTGGTCAAGCGCAATATCACCGTCTCCAAAGGCGCCGTCGATGAGGCCTTCAGCGCGCTGTCCAACTGGGGGCGGTGGGGTAAGGACGACCAAATCGGCACGCTCAATCACGTGACGCCGGCCGACGTGGTGGCGGCCGCCAAACTCATTCGCCGCGGCAAGGTCTTCGCCCTCGGCATCCCCTTGGGGGCCGGCGGACCTCAGCGCGGGTTGTTCGGCAAGCGCTGGAACCCGATCCACACCATGCTCGCCACCGGCACCGATGCGCTCGCCGGGCGGCAAGGCGGTCTACTTTACGCCGATGATGCCCTCAACATGCCGATTCAATCGGCGACCCACTGGGATTCGCTTGGGCACATTTTTTATCACGACAAAATGTACAACGGGCATCATGCCTCCGCCGTCGATTCCAATGGCTTGTCCAAGCTCGGCATCGAGCACGCCCGCGACAAGTTGGTCGGCCGCGGCGTTCTGCTCGATATCGCGCGCTATCGCGGTGTCGACAGCCTCAAGGATGGCGAAGGCATCTCCAACGATGAGCTCGACGCCTGCGCCGAGGCGCAGCGGGTCACGGTCGGCAGGGGTGACTTTGTGATCGTGCGCACCGGACAAATGGAAGCCTGTAAGCAGCGTGGCGAATGGGGCGGCTACGCCGGCGGCGACGCCCCGGGTCTCAAGTTCGAGAGCTGTTATTGGTTGCATGCCAGGGAGGTGGCGGGCGTGTGCTCGGACACCTGGGGCGTCGAGGTGCGGCCGAACGAGACCAAGGATGTGAACCAGCCCTGGCATTGGGTGGTGATCCCCGCCATGGGCCTCTACATGGGCGAGATGTTTGATTTGAAGGAGTTGGCCGAGGATTGCGCCCAAGATGGGGTTTACGAGTTTTTCTTTTGCGGTGCCCCGCTTGTCATTCCGGGTGCGACCGGTTCGCCCATCAATCCGCAGGCGATCAAATAGTTTCGAGCAACACTGGCATGGGAGCCTTGCAGGCATGAAACTTTATACCTATTGGCGCTCACTGGCGACCTTCCGGGTGCGCATTGCCCTCAACCTCAAGGGCCTTAACTACGAACCGGTCTACGTCGATCTAGACGCTGGCGAGCAGAAGCGGCCCGAGTTCAGCAGCGTCAATCCGCAGATGGTGATTCCGGCCTTGGTCGAGGACGACGGCAATGTTCTGTTTCAATCCTTGGCCATCCTCGAATACCTAAATGAGATCCATCCCCAGCCACCGCTGCTACCCGCCGAGCCGCGGGCGCGCGCCCGCGTGCGGGCCTTGGCGTTGATCGCGGTCGCCGATTCCCATCCCCTGATCGTGCCGCGGGTGCGCAACCACCTGGCCGCCACACTCAATGTCGACGAGGACGGCCGGCTCGCCTGGGTGCGCCACTGGTTCATGGCCGGGCTCGATGCCTACGAGGCCCACCTCGCCCGCGACAAGGCGACCGGCACCTACGCCCACGGCGATGAGGTCAGCCTGGCGGACATCTGCCTGGTGAGCCATGCCGTCGGCCACCAGGTGTTCAAAGGCACACTCGAGGCCTATCCGACGGTCAAGCGCATTGTCGAGACCTGCATGCGCGACGAGCGGTTTGCCAAGGCCCAGCCGCGACGGCAGCCCGGCGCACCACAAACGCACTAGCCCAGGCAAGGAGCGCTGCGGCCATGACTTGGTCGATCATTGCGCGCGATGCAGCCACCGAGCGGACCGGCATCATCGTCGCCACCAAATTCTTCGCCGTCGGGGCGGTGGTGCCGCATATCAAAACCGGGGTGGGGGCGGTTGCCTCGCAGGCCTTCATCAATCCCTACTACGGCGCGCAGGGCCTTGAGCTCTTGGCCGCCGGCTTGAGGAGCGAGGCGGTGATCGCCAAGCTTGTTGCGGGGGATGCGGGCCGGGCCAATCGTCAGCTGCATGTCGTCGACGGCCGCGGCAACTTTGCCGCCTACACGGGAGCGGCCTGCATCGATTGGTGTGGGCACGAGGTGCGCGCGGGCTACAGCGTTGCCGGCAATATGCTGGCGGGCCCGGCGGTGTTGAGGGAAACCATTGACAGCTACGAGGCCAACGCGCAGCTGCCGTTTGCGCGGCGCCTGATCGGCGCCATGCAGGCGGGTGAGGCGGCCGGCGGCGACAAGCGCGGCAAGCAGTCGGCGGCCCTCCTGATCCATGACGGGGAGGATTATCCCCTCTACGACCTGCGCGTGGACGACCACGCCGAGCCGTTGGCGGAGCTGGCGAGATTGGAGGAGATTGCGCGCCAGCGCTGGCTGCATTTCCGGCGCTGCATGCCCAACCGGCGGCAAACCTCGGGCCTGGTCGACCGCGCGCAACTGGAAGAGCTGATCGCCACGTCGATTGCCGAGGGCTACCAGTGATTGCGGCGCCGCTGCTGACGGTCAAGGATTTGCGGGTCGCCTTCGAGGGCGATCGCGGCCGGCTCACGCAAGCCGTGAACGGCACCAGCTTCGCGCTGGCAGGGGGGCGCACGCTGGGGATCGTCGGCGAATCCGGCTGCGGCAAGAGCGTGACGGCACTCGCCATCATGCGGTTGCTGACCGTGGCCGGCACGCGCATTTCCGGGTCGATCACGTTTGAGGGCCGCGAGCTCGTGGGCCTACCCGAGCGGCAGATGCGAGATCTCAGGGGCAATCGGCTGGCCATGATCTTTCAGGAGCCGATGACCTCGCTTAACCCGAGTTTCACGGTTGGCGATCAGGTCGCCGAGGTCCTCATTCGCCATCGCGGCCTGGCGGCTGCCGCGGCGCGCGCGCTCGCCATCGACATGCTGGCGCGCGTTCGAATTCCCTCACCGGCCGCGCGCGCCGAGGAGTATCCGCACAAGCTTTCCGGCGGCATGCGTCAGCGCGTGATGATCGCCATGGCGTTGGCGTGTGCGCCGGCCTTGCTGATCGCCGATGAACCGACGACGGCCCTCGACGTCACCATCCAGGCGCAAATCCTCGATCTCATCGGCAAGCTGCGCGAAGAGACCGGGGCGGCCATCATCCTGATCACCCACGACCTTGGGGTGGTGGCGGAGACCTGCGATGATGTGCTGGTCATGTATACCGGCGAGATCGTCGAGCAGGCGCCGACCCGGCAGCTGTTCCTTCGCCCGCAGCATCCCTACACGGTGGGTTTGCTCGGGTCGCTGCCGCGCCTTGGCGAGAAGCGCGAGCGCCTATCGGCCATCGCCGGCAGCGTGCCGAGCCTGACGGGGATCGAGTTCGTCGGCTGCCGCTTTGCCGGCCGCTGTCCCTTCGCCGACGCGCACTGCCGGGCTGAGGCCCCGCCGCTGCGCGAGCTCAGCAGCGGGCATTGGTCGCGCTGCTGGAAGGCGCCACTGGATAGGCTCGCCGCATGACCTCGCCGCTGCTCGTGCTCGACGACGTCGCCAAGTCCTTCGTGGTGCGACGCTCGTTGTTCGGCGCGCCGACGGCCCTCGTGCGCGCCGTCGATGGCGTCTCGCTCAGCGTCGATCGCGGTGAGACCCTGGCACTGGTTGGGGAATCGGGCTGCGGCAAATCCACGGTCGGCCGTCTGGCGCTGCGGCTGCTCGAGCCCAGTGCGGGAAGCGTTCGCTTCGATGGTCAGGATCTTGCGTCCCTCTCGCGGGCCCAGCTGCGACGGGCGCGCGCGGGTGCCCAGCTGATCTTTCAGGATCCCTACAGTTCGCTCAATCCCCGCATGCGCGTCGGCGAGATTCTGGCCGAGCCGCTCTTGTTGCACACAACGCTGACGCCGGCGGACCGTCGCGCCCGCGTCGGAGAGCTCCTGCGTACCGTTGGGCTCATCCCCCAGCACGGCCAGCGCTTTCCGCACGAGTTCTCGGGCGGCCAGCGTCAGCGCATCGCCATCGCGCGCGCCTTGGCCCTCGAGCCCAAGCTGATCGTGTGCGATGAGCCCGTCTCGGCCCTCGACGTTTCGATCCGCAGCCAAATTCTAAATCTGCTCAAGGACCTGCAGGCACGCCTGGGGCTCGCCTTCATCTTCATCAGCCACGATCTGGCGGTGGTGAAGCATATCGCCAGCCGGGTGGCGGTGATGTACCTTGGCCGCATTGTCGAGAGCGCCAGCTGTGATGCGCTCTTTGCCGCTCCCCGCCACCCCTATACGCAAGCCCTGCTTTCGGCCATTCCTCGGCTGCACGCCGACGGCTCCCGCAAGCGCCAGCTGCTGCCGGGCGATCCGCCCAGTCCCATTGCGCCGCCGAGCGGGTGCCATTTGCATCCGCGCTGTCAGTTTGCCGCTCGGCGTTGCGTCGGGGAGTCACCCGCCCTGATCGCCGAGCCGGATCGACACGCTACGGCTTGCCATCTGTGGCGCGACATAGTTTCTTCTGAGCGACCAGCCGTCGCCGCCGAGCCGGGCTTTTCCCCTGAGCTTGAGCGCCTATTCCGGGCGTTCGAGCGGCCGGCGGCAAACTAGTGCGAAATGGTTCCTTGGCAAAGCAGGAGGCCGACCATGGCAAGGCTACCTTACATCGGATTGTTGGCGGGCCTGCTGCTGGCCTCATCGCCGGCGGCGGCACAAACCACCCTGCGCATCGGACTTGCCGAGGACCCCGACGTGCTCGACCCGACGTTGGCGCGCACCTATGTCGGGCGCATCGTCTTCGCCTCGCTGTGCGACAAATTGTTCGACATCGACGATCAACTCAACATCGTGCCGCAATTGGCGCTCTCGCACGCGACCTCCGAGGACGGCAAGACGGTCACCATCAAACTGCGAGGCGGTGTGAAGTTCCACGACGGCACCGCGATGGATGCGACCGCCGTCAAGGCTAGTCTGGAACGCCACATGAGCCTGCAGGGGTCGTTTCGTCGACCCGAACTGGCGGCCGTCGACAAGGTGGAGATTGCCGATGCGGCCACCGTGCTGCTGCACCTGAAGAGCCCGTTCTCGCCTTTGATCGCCCAGCTGGCCGACCGCGCCGGCATGATCCTCAGTGCCAAGGCGATCCAAGAGGAAGGCGACAAGTTCGGCTTGAAGCCGGTTTGTGCCGGTCCCTTCAAATTCGTCGAGCGCGTGCAGCAGGATCGTATTGTGCTCGAAAAGTTCGCCGACTATTGGAACGCGGCCAATGTCCATATCGATCGCGTCGTCTTCCGCCCGATCGTCGAATCGACGGTGCGCCTCGCCAACCTCAAATCCGGCAGCCTCGACATGATCGAGCGGGCATTGGCGACCGACCTCAAGGAAATCAAGGCCGATCCGAAACTCAAGCTCGCGACCCAGATCGAGATCGGCTACCAGGGCCTTACCCTCAATCTCGCCAACGGCGAGGCCGGCAAGAACGGGCCGTTTGGCAAGGACCCGCGCGTGCGCCAAGCGCTGGAAGCCGCCATTGATCGCAAGGCGCTTTCCGACGTCGTCTTTAACGGCGAATATCTGCCGGGCAATCAGTGGGTCAGTCCGAAGAATGCCTATTACCAACAAAAATTCCCGGTGCCGGGGCGCGACGTGGCCAAGGCCAAGAAGCTGCTCGCGGAGGCGGGTGTGGCAACGCCGGTCAGCGTCGATTTCATGGTGCCGAACAATCCCGAAAGCCGTCAGGCGGCGGAGGTCATCCAGGCGATGGCGCAGGAGGCCGGCTTCGACCTGAAGATTCGGGTCACCGAGTTTGCCACCTCGCTGAACGAGGCCGAGCAGGGCCGCTTCCAAGCCTATTTCATCGGTTGGTCTGGCCGCGTCGATCCCGACGGCAACAGCTACATCTTCTTCAAATGCAAGGCGCCGCAGAACAATGGTCACTTCTGCAGCAAGGATGTGGACCAATGGCTCGAGGATGCCCGCCAAGTCAACAAGCTCGAAGAGCGCAAGGCAATCTACGAGAAGGTCGCGGAAAAGTATCTCAAGGAGGGATCAATCATCTATCTCTACCACCGTCTGGTAATCATCGCCCATAGCAACAAGCTCGAAGGCTACCAGCAGTTGCCTGACGGGCTTGTGCGGGTCGTGGGCGTCAGGTTGAAGCCTTGAGGTCGGACGCGCCGATGGCTTCCCCCGCCCCGGGCGGGGGATTGGCGCCAAGTGGGCTAACGGCATGCTGTTGTTTCTTGGCAAGCGCCTGCTGCAGTTGCTGCCGACACTGTTCTTTGTGTCATTGATCATCTTTTCCCTGCAACAACTGCTGCCCGGCGATCCGGCGCTGGCCATGGCCGGGGAGGAGCGCGACCCGGCGGTACTGGAACAGATTCGCCGGCAATACCGGCTCGATCAGCCGCTCTACGTGCAATACGTCTATTGGGTCGGCGGCGTGCTGTCCGGCAATCTGGGCGAGTCGATGCGGCTGAAAGAGCCGGTGTTGACTTTGATCGCGCAAAAGTTCCCGGTCACCCTGCAGCTGGCGCTGATGGCGATCCTGATCTCGCTCTTTATCGGCGTGAGCGCCGGTGTGATCTCGGCCGTCAAAAAAAATACGCCGATCGACTATGCGGTGAACCTCGTTGCCTTGTGGGGGATTTCGACACCCAATTTCTGGCTTGGCATCATGCTGATCTTCCTGTTTGCGGTCTATCTCGGCTGGCTGCCGGCTTCCGGCTACGTGGGCCCGCTGGAAGATTTTTGGCTTTCGCTCAAGACCACCATTCTGCCCGCCTTCGTGCTCGGCAACTCGTTTGCCGCCGTGCTGATGCGGCACACGCGCAGCGCCATGCTGCAGGCCATGAGCAGCGACTACGTGCGCACCGCTCGCGCCAAGGGATTGGCCGAGCGCAAGGTTGTCCTCAAGCATGCCATGCGCAACGCCTTGACCCCGGTGGTGACGTTGGGCGCGCTCGAGCTTGGTACCCTGCTGTCCGGAGCGGTGCTGACCGAGCAAGTGTTCTCGATCCCGGGTTTCGGCAAGCTGATCGTCGATAGCGTGTTCAACCGCGACTATGCCGTGGTGCAGGGCGTCACGCTGGTAACGGCCACCACCTATATTTTGCTCAACCTACTGGCGGACATCGCTTACGTGCTGATCAACCCGCGGCTCAGGAGCTAGCGATGGCCGTCTCTGAAGCCCTTGCCCACGAGCTCGCCGAGGAAAGCCCGGGTGCCCGCGCCTGGCGGCGCCTGATCAAACGCAAGGGAGCGGTCGTCGGGCTCATCATCATCGCCGCATTCGTCGCGATGGCGGTACTGGCTCCGGTGCTGGTGCCCTACGATCCAGTTCAGCAGAGCTGGGGCACGATCCGCAAGCCGCCGTCACAGCTGCACTGGTTCGGCACCGATGAATCCGGTCGCGATCTGCTGTCGCGTGTCATCTTCGGGGCGCGCGCCTCCCTCCTTGCCGGCGTGGTGTCGATATCGATTGCGCTCGGCCTCGGCGTACCGGTCGGATTGCTGGCCGGATACGGCGGCAAGTGGACCGACGCGCTGATAAGTCGCATCACCGATGCCATGCTGGCCTGTCCCTTCCTTATTCTTGCGATCGCACTGGCCGCCTTTTTGGGCCCCTCCCTGCAGAACGCCATGATCGCCATCGGCCTGACCGCCACCCCGATCTTTGTGCGGCTGACGCGGGGGCAAGTGCTCGCGGTCAAGGTCGAGGACTACGTCGAGGCCGCCCGCGCCGTCGGCAATCCGCCCGCGCGGATCGCGCTCAAGCACATTTTGCCCAATATTCTTCCCGCCCTGATCGTGCAGGCGACCATCTCGGTCGCGACCGCCATCATCGCCGAGGCCAGCCTTTCCTTCCTCGGGCTTGGCCAACAGCCACCGGCGCCGTCCTGGGGTTCGATGCTGAACACCGCCCAACGATTTCTGACCAGCGCACCTTGGATGGCAATTTGGCCGGGTCTTGCCATTTTTCTGATCGTGCTGTCGTTCAATATGGTAGGCGACGGCCTGCGCGACGCGCTCGATCCCAAGGAGCGTTAGTCGCCTTGAGCCGGACACTTGCGTTGTCATGGTGACGGGGCGTGCCAAGCATGAAAGTGATCCTGACGCTTATCTATGCCGTACTGCTGGTCAGCACCCAGGCGCTACCGGCGGGCGCGTCGCTGCATGCGGCCATGTACTGCTGGGTGCCGGATTTCGAAATCGCGGTTGCCTGTGACGACGAGGACGAGGGCGGCGGCAGCGACGGCGATGATTCGCTGCGCCAGCCGTTGCCACCGGGCCGGGTCGGGGACCGATCGACCGGCGCGGCCGCGCCATGGCTGGGTTCAGAGCGGCCCTGACGCCAGCTGGGCATCGATCGCCAGGGCTGCCTCGAGCAGGACCTGGGCGCCGGCGGCACAGTCTTCGCAGGTGGCGCTTTCGGCCTCGTTGTGACTGAGACCATCCTTGCAGGGGACGAAGATCATGGCGCTTGGCGTGATGCGCGACATGTGTACCGCATCGTGTCCGGCACCCGAGATGATGTCACGCTCGCCATAGCCCAAGGCCCGGGCCGCGCTGCGCACGGCCGCGATACAGGTGGGATGAAACTGGACCGCGGCAAGGTCGTGCAGCTTGCGCAGCGAGATCTCCACCTTCTCCTCGCCCGCGGCGCGATCGATCGCGGCCTTGAGGGAACTTTCCATGGCCTCGAGGATGGCGTCATCGTGATGGCGCAGGTCGACCGTCATGCGCACGTGGCCGGGCACGACGTTGGGCGAGTTTGGCTCAACCTCGACCTGGCCGACCGTCCCCACGGCCGTGGGCGCGTGCACTAAGGCGAGCTCGCGCACGGCGCTGATCAGGCGCGCCGCGGCCAACAGGGCATCGGCGCGGCGCGGCATCGGCGTGGTGCCGGCATGGCTTTCGCGCCCACTGAGGTTTAGTTCATACCAGCGCACCCCCTGCACGCCCGTGACCACGCCGATGGTTTTTTGCTCCGCTTCCAGGATCGGCCCCTGCTCGATATGCAACTCCAAATAGGCCGAGAGCGGCATGGCGCCGGCCGTGCTCTCGCCCCGCCAGCCAATCGCGTCGAGCGCCGCCCCGAAGCGAATGCCGTCGATATCGGCGATGGCATCGGCGAGGTCGCGGCTATAGACGCCGGCAAACACCCCCGAGCCCAGCATCGCCGGGGCAAAGCGTGCGCCCTCTTCGTTGGTCCAGTTCACGACCACAAACGGCGCGTTGGTCTCATAGCCGGCGCTGACGAGGGTACGAAGGGCCTCCAGCGCCCCCAGCACACCAAGATTGCCGTCGAACTTGCCCCCGGTCGGCTGGGTGTCGAGATGGCTGCCAAGCGCGATCGGGGCCAAGCCGGGCTGGCGGCCGGGACGCAAGGCAAACATGTTGCCGACCTCATCCACGCCGACGGAGCAACCCAATGCCTCGGCCGCGCCTTTGAACCAGGCGCGCACGGCCGCGTCTGCCGCGGTCAGCGTTTGGCGGTTGATGCCGCCTTTGGCGGTGGCGCCGATGGTGGCGGTCTGCATCAGCGTTGACCAGAGGCGTTCGGGGTCGATGCGCAAGTTGCTGGGCATGGCGGATCCGGGGCAAAAACGGGCGGCAGGCTAGCCATTGTCGCCGCGCCTCAGCCTGGCGTAAAGCCGGCATTGGCGCCGGCAGCCGCGGCGCCGGTGCCGCAGCGCCGGCCGCCTCGCTTGCGGGGTGCAGGCGCCGCGGCTATAAGGCGCTCAGCGTGCCGGGCAGATGCCGGGTGCCATCGACAGGTCGGGCGGAGCGTAGCGCAGCCTGGTAGCGCACTTGCTTCGGGAGCAAGGGGTCGGGAGTTCGAATCTCCCCGCTCCGACCAGTTCAATCGCTGTGAAAATCGATGCGAACGTCCGCGTGGCGGAAACCCGGACGCAATCGAGCTTGTTCGTATTCGGGACGCGCACTTGCGATCGGACGGCAGAGGTCAGGAATTCGATTTGCCTCTGCTCTACCAATTAGATCAATGACTTGCCCCGTCGCGCTCGTTTTGACGTCGCGGGCGTGCGGTCGCGCGCCAGCGGGTAATGGCGCGGCGCCACGCGCCGAGGCGTGCCGTCCGGCTGCACGGCCGCCAAAGTGGTTGGCGATGATCAGCAGAACCGCCAACCAAATGTCCCGCATTCAAAGCTGCTTTCGATCCGCCGGATGCTGTCGGTGATCTGCTCGGGCACGCCCAGCACCAGCAGGTCAGGCACGGCGGTGAAGAGGCGTTTGTCTCTGAACCGCGGCGGTCGTTTCGCAAGCGCGCCCATGGGGCGCCTCCGAGCGGGCGAGGCGAACCAACTCGACACGGCGCCGGCGGGTCACAGGCTTCAATGCAACAGACCCTTGCGACTGGTGCGTGCAGGTGCTGGCCGATGACGGAGGACCACGTCGGAAGCAACTGAGCGGGACTGTGTAAGGCTGCAATTTGCTGATCAGTCAATCGCCTCGACGCCCTGCGCCTGCAAGCGTTCGAGATGGTCTTGCATTTCCTTTAGCCGCTCGGGGGAATGGCCCACCCAGTGCGTGATTTCGCCCATGACCCGGAGCGGCTCACGGGAGCGATATGACTGCGTCGGGTTGCCAGGAAATTTCTTGTCCGTGAGATTGGGATCGTCCACGATCGGGCCGGTCGGCTCCACAATGTAAATCCTTTCCCGTCCAGCTCCGGCGGCCAGCTCGGCGCCCCAGATGGCTGCGTCCAGCGTGCCGGTGAGATAGACCCAAGACGCCTGATTCCGCGTGCCGTAGTTGGAATGGTACCCGACCCCAATCAGGTCTCCCGGTTTCAGGTCGGCGCGAGTGCCGTGATAAAATCGCGTCGCTTCTCTGCTCACTTTGGCCCTCTCGAGCGTTTAGGGCGCGGCCTTGTCGTAACACCCTCGCACCACGGGAGAAGATGATCGAACCGCGAGCGTGGAAGCAACCGGTGAACGGCTACGAGTGTTCCCCGGCGAAAGATCAACGCGGCCGCTTGCGCCGACATAGCCAACCCGTTCTACCACCGCTGCGTGCGTCGTTGGCGGCGTGGCAAATGACCTCAAAGCCGCTACGGTCAAGCAAAGCGTGGTACTCGGCCGGTGCGAGGCTCGCATGATAGAGCGGCTCGTCCTTGAAAGTGAACGTGCTTGTGCCCTCGCCATGCTCGGGTCCGGTGTTGAACAGGAGCACCGCATTGTCTTTCGCATGGGCGTCAAACACCGCGAACATCGCCCGCTGTGCTTCGTGCGTGAGGTGGAAGTAGCTATCCCAGGCGAGGATGCCATCAAAGCGGCGGTCGAGCGCTAGGCGGCGCATGTCGCAGACGATCCATTCTTGCGCCGGCATCCGCTCACGTGCCAGCGCGATCATTTCGGAAGAAGTGTCGACGCCCGTCACTTGCATTCCGTCTTCCAGCAGCAGCCGGGCCACAGGCTCGCCACCACCGCAGCCGAGGTCAAGCACGTGGCTGGCGCGCGCCAGTTGCTTGGCGAAGGTATCGATCCAGACCCGATCGTTCCACGCGCTGGTCCGACGGGCCGCGTCCCACTGGACTGCGTGGCGTCGATAAAGGTCGATGACGGCTTCGGAAGGGTTGCCGGCCATTGACGATCCTTTGGCAGGTTCAAGCGTTGGCTAAAGGGAACTGAGCCGCAGCGATCGCCGTTCCAGTGCAGCACGACAGGAGATACGCATGGGCGCTCTGGGTGCTATCGAGATCAAGGCTTTCGTCCCCGCGAGCGATTTTGCGCTCTCCAAGCAGTTCTACGCGGACCTGGGCTTCACCATCGCCTGGTCAGATTCCGACCTTGCCTACCTGCGTTGCGGTGATTGCAGTTTCCTGCTGCAGAATTTCTACCACCCTGAGCACGCAGGCAACTTCATGATGCACCTGCTCGTCCGCGATGTGGAGGCTTGGTGGCGAAACGTGGCCAAGGCTCGGCTGGTTTCGAAGTATGGTGTGCGCGCCGAGCCGCCCGCCGACCGCCCGTGGGGCATGCGCGACTTTACGATTGCCGACCCAACTGGCGTGCTCTGGCGCATCGCGCAGAACACGCGATGAGGTTTGTCTGCTGTGCTTGCGATGCGGTCATCTGATCTTGTAATCGGCTAAGCTAGGTAGCAATCCGCTCGTGACTGCGGCGCGGAGTGACGGCAAGCGGTGAAGCTTGAGGCATGCACGATCAGCAGCCGCATCCTTGCATCGGTGGCAGGAGCAGATGGCTTTCACCAAGCAAATGGTGCCCTTGCCCAGAGCGCTCGCCGACGCCCTGTCAATGGCCGTGGTCCTCAAGCACCATCGCAACACGATGCGCTGCCGCCGCCTGTGCGCTCCTCTTGGATTGGCGGACATGGCACAGACCCGTAGGAGCAAAAGATGCAGCAGCTGCCCTGCTTTGGCTTCATGCGCACGCCGCACCGGTTGCATTCATAGAAGTAAAGGCAGGCATCGGTCGGCATTGTCTCAGCGGCCTGATGCGCACACTCGGGACAGGTGATGATTGACTTGAGTTCGATCATTCGCTTAACCCGTGTTGCCGAACTACCGCGACCCCTCGATTCGCTGCATTTTCATTGATGCTACTGTTCGCCATAGGATCAATGGCGCAATCTGTTGTCGCTACAGGTGCAAGAGCGCTCAACTACGGCGCGACGAGCACAAACTTACGCAACGAGGGCAGACCAGGAGGCCAAAGTCTCGTAAGTCGTCAAATGTGTTCTTTCGCGGGTTAATGCTGATAGCTGATGGCCCAGGCCGGCGAAAGAGAGACCTAGGTCTGAGACTTGCGCCAAACCTCATAGCCTCGACCTATGGCCGGTCTTCTTTGCGCGGCATCAGATCGCAAGATTTTTTCGTCGTTCGGTAGTCTTGAGCCTCCGATCGCCTTGTTCGACCGGCGACATCTCCTCGCCCGACCTGCAAGCCACCTCGCAGCTGGGGTTCAGTGACGGCCAAGGGTGGTCGCACGGCCATCGCCAAGCAACTTAGCCATTGCGGGCATTGCCGGCCCTCGAAAGTCCTCGATCACGTCGCAAGCTTTGACCGCTCTTGTTGGGTGCACCTGTGAAGCCCTAATGTCGCGCGACGGCCTTCCGATCCCGCAGCTTACGGGAGAAGACCTCTTGAACAAGCACCTCTTGAACAAGCATATTGCCTGGGCGCTTCTCGGACGCCTCGCCTCGGCGCGCGTGGACGCCGCTTGCCCCATGGCGTCTCAACCAGAGGCACCCCCGCGGACCGGCGGCCAGACGTGCTGTCACCGCGGCTGATCCGAACCCTTCCAGATCTTGGCTCAGGACGGGCATCGCTTCGAGAACGGATAGACCCGCGGGGCGCGCGCGTGCAAATGGGCTCGCAACTAGGCTGATATGTATGGGTGAGCTGCAGCGCCTCATCCGATCGGCCACCCCGTCGCACAAGATCGTTAACCGTTCGCATCTGGGACGTGCTAAGCTACAGCCATGGATCACGGCCTTACCGCTTTAGAGCGCGCATTTCAGCTTGCAAAAAGTGGCAGCTGCCATTCCGTCCAGGACATCAAGAAGCAGTTGCGTGCAGAGGGCTTTTCAGTCGCACAAATAACCGGGAAGTCGCTTTACAAACAGTTGAAAGACCTTCTTCAAGGGTACGAGAAGCAAAAGCTCGAAGGTTCAGCATTTTCCGCGGGCACGACCACCCGTCCGGTCCGCGACAGCCGTGGCAATTAACGCCAGACCAAGAAAATTGCATTCCTTTCAGATAGCAAGGATTTAGCCATACCGTTCGAGGCGGTGAATTAATCGTATCTTTGAGGTTGCTCATCCGGTATAGGTCAGGCCTTCGGCGACCGTATGATCTGCTCGCGCGTGTTTTAGGAGTGAGACATGCATGCGAAGCGTCTGCTCCAACAGGCACCTTTTGATCGGCCAACCGTGCAAATGCTTTGTCAGGTTCTCGACGAAGGATGGACCTCGATTGCCACAGGACTTGATGGTGCCACCGAGAGTGCGGTTCGCAAAAACCTAGCCGACGGTATTTTGGCGATGGCAAGGGCAGGTTATCGCGATCCGATTGTCTTGCGGCTACATGCAGTCTCGCGCGCTCGTGCCCTGCTAGGCGGCGCTGAACGCCGGCCGCAAAGGTCAGCTTCGAAGGCGTGAGCGGCGCCGATCAAGGCCTCCGGTCACTGCTCCGCGGAACGAACTTGTGATCCGCGCGTGCCCCTGGGCTTTTGCAAGACCTGGCCTTGCCGGCGCAAATCGCCGAATGAAATCAGCCGCCGAGACCTCTCGTCCCAGAGTGACAGTCGCACGCACCGAAAGCTCTGCAGTAAGGTGAGCCGTCCCACGTCCCGCAGCTGGGGGTGGTCGCGCAAGACGTGCGGAAGCCGGTAGTAAGGGATGCGGCTGCAGAGGTGGTGCACATGATGCATCCCGATATTGGCCGTGAACCACCGCAAAACTGTTGGCAGATCGTAATGCGAGCTGCCATGAAGGGCGGCATCATGAAGGTTCCAGGTAGGTGCCTTGGCCCACCACGTCTCCTCGAACTGATGCTGCACGTAAAAGAGCCAAACGCCGATGGATGCCGCGAGCAGCGTGATCGGCACGTGGACAAGGAGAAACGGCCCAACACCCACCAGCCACATCATAATTACGATTATCAGCGCGATGGCTGCGTTGGTGGCCATAGCACTAAGCCAGGGACGCCAATCGGCCACCAACCGGACCGGCAACCGGTGCTGCACGATGAAAAGATAGGCCGGACCCAAGCCAAGCATGATGATGGGGTTGCGGTAGAGACGGTAAGCAAAACGCCGCCACCGCCCTGATTCGAGATATTCCGTGACGGTCATGGTATTGATATCACCAATGCCACGGCGTTCGAGATGACCAGAACTCGCATGATGGATGGCATGGCTACGCCGCCATGCTTGGTATGGTGTCAGCGTGAGCACGCCGATCACTCGACCAACCCAATCATTCGCCAGGCGATGGCGGAAAAACGCGCCGTGACCGCAATCATGCTGAATCATGAAGAGACGTACGAGAAACCCTGCAGCGGGCACCGCAACAACAAGAGTGAGCCAGTAGCCGAATCTCAGCGAGATCCACATCGCGACCCAAAGCGCGACAAACGCCCCGGCTGTGATGGCAAGTTCAAAGGCGCTGCGCGCATGACTAGGCTCACGGTAGCGGGAGAGTATCTGTGCCCATTCGCGGGCGGTAACTCCCTGCAATCGTTCCCCTGGTTCCATCAAAAACTCTTCCCTCGTTGTGCCTCAAACTCGGTTTGGCCCAAAATGTTGGCGCCACTGCGATGGCTTCCTGACATCGTCGTCGAAGCTGTACGTGCCTCGGTAGCTGTTACCGTCGTGCGTGATGGACAAAAGCTGAAGAGGAGCACCCAATGAATCAAGATGCCGTAAGGCAACGCATTCGGGCTGATATGGAAACCGATTTTCTCCCCGAACCGTCTCCGGATACGCTAAGCCAAGCGGATCGACGCATGGTCAATGCCGCCGAATACATCGCCTACCACCTCGGTCAGATCGACAAGAAGCTGGATAGATTGATTGTGCTCCTAGAAGCATCGGCACAGACTAACTCATAACACTAGATTTCGGTCCGGTCGCCCAGGTCCTTATCCAGTGAACGTGTCGCCACTTTGATTCGTGCCGTAGAAGCCGGCCTGCACGCGCGGAGCGATGAAGCGGACAGCGCGCGTGCATGAGCGGTATGTGCAGCCGACGGAAACAGCCCCAGGGTGTTAGCGTCAGCGCTCCTAGAGAGCGTCAGGCCAATTCGATTTGCCCGGCCTGCTTACCGCGGCCTTTCCGGTCGTCCTCGAGAACAAACGTCACTTTGTCACCTTCGTTGAGCGAACGGATGCCCGCACGTTCGAGCGCGGTCGCGTGTACGAAAACGTCCTTAGAGCCGTCAGCGGGTGTGATAAACCCGAAGCCCTTTGCGCCGTTGAAAAACTTTACTGTTCCGGTGATTCTCATGATGAAGAAGCCTTTCCGTCGCGTGAGAGAAAGCCGGTCAATTGGGCTCACGCGATAGCCCTGGCAACTCAAGTTCGGGTAAGGCACGGCCGATCAGGCAGCGAGTGTTCTAACCACAAAGAGAGGGCGCGGCCCACCATGGATCGCACCGGCCCGCCGCGATATGGGCCAGTTCGAGAGCAATTACAAGCAGTTCGAGAAAAATGACATGACTGCCGCGTAACCTGGGCGTATGATGCCGCTGCGTCCGCGGACAACAGACGCGATCCCGCGTCGCTAGGCGACCTAGCCGGTAGCAAAACATCGATCCATTTTGGCTGCCAACGGAGGCTTCAATGGAGCAAGGGTCGGCGCTGCTTTTTTGCGTCGCTCAGGCGCCGACTTAACCAAACGAGTGTGGGGAGAACTGGCAATTGCATTCGTCACCAAATCGGGCACGGCAACACAAATTCAAAGTCGGGCAGGTTGTTGACTTCAACCCTGGGCGTACCGGCATGCCGCCGTCGTCCTGGCAATACAAGATCGTGCGCCTTCTCCCACCTGACGGCAATGACCTGCTGTACCGCATCAAGTCTTCTGGTGAGACATTTGAGCGGGTAGCAAGGGAGCAAGATCTCGCCGGCAGATAGGTTCTTCATCGTACGGGCCGGCAGGCAGGATTGGATGCCCAAGCTTCACCACTATATAGACGCGGTAATCGCTGTTGCGATCATGCTGACGTTGAGCGTCATAGCGGGGTTTCTGGCATTTGGTGTGACCGATGACCGACCGGCCATCGCAGTCACAATGCTGGCGGTGTTCCTAGTGACGGGCGCGGTCCTGCTGTATCGCGTTTGGTTGACATCATCGAGTGCGGTTCGACCGAAAGAACCCGGCACGCCATAAACGACTTTGTCCACAAAGGTATCGCATCGCAATGCGAGATAGAATCCATCAAAATCCACGCCATCGAGCGGGGAACCGGCGGCATGCGCCCGGGGTGCCCTTCAGAGACACAGCATCACGAAACAGTAGCGGCGAGGCCGTTGCGAATGCCAAGTGGCATTACCATCGGTACCTGGTCCTGGCACAGGCAGCAGCCTCAAGCGGCGATGCGGTGGCGGCACAGAATTTCTATCAGCACGCCGAGCACTTTTTCAGAACTATGAGGGGACAGGACGCGTAGCCTTTGAGATTGCGAAGGGTGCTCAATGCTTGAGTCCTCTGCGATCGGGCTGCTCGCTAATTTCTGCCGACTATGCTAGCCTGCGTGTGTGGCTAAGCGAACGACAACAACGACTTTCGTAGTCGAGCACACAAATTATGGCTGGTCGGTCGGTACCGGCACCGAGCGTATGGGGCTGTTCGTTACCCAACGCCAAGCGCTCGATGAGGTGAAAAAGCGCCGCGCCGAGCTTACGGCGAAGGGGCGGCGTAGCACCGTTATTGTAACAGGCAGCGAGCCGGTCACCGCGGGTAGCCGAGCCTCGCGCCCTTACTGGTCTCGGCGCTAAACTCTTGGGCGCCACAGCGCCGCATGCCAAGGCCGAGGTGGGTTTCGCCTGCGCGCCCCCGGAAAGGCGCAAGCGAACCGCAAGCCGCTAACTCGGGATGGTATACTCGGGATGGCATAAAAGCATCGATTTTAATGGAAAGCATCGATTTTAATGGGGTCGGCGCGCTGACGCGTTTCTTCGGGTGCAAGCGGTCACGAGTTCGACGCTCACCGCTCCGACCGATGCGCGAGGTCCGCTGGGCCCATTCGTTTCAGCGCCAGCCTTGAGCCCTGGCTCGGAGGGCTTAGCTGAGCGGTAAGGGCCTACCCTTTTTTGCTTCGACTATTGCATGGCGGCTGGCTTGCCAAAAACGGCCGGCCGCAACGCCCGAAAGGGCCGTGACGGGTCGGCTGCGGGCGAGGTGCTCGGGGTGTTGACCGCTGCTGGGCCGAACCTTGCGCCGAACCTTGCCATGACTAACCCCGCCCAGCCAGCATACGGGGCAGCGTGGCCGCCAGGAAGCCGGCGCCGTTCGATCTCTTGAAGAGCGGCAGGTCGGCCGCCGTCCGGGGCGGCCGGACCCGATCCAACGCCGGTGCGCGGGGGAAAGGCAGTTGCCGGGAACGCCTTGGCCGCGGCGTGCGCGATGCAAGACGACAAGATCAGCGGCACACGGAGCAAAGCTGGGCGATGTATCCACGGCGCCAAGCGGTGCTGAGGCAAATCTAGTTGCGCAGTTTTCGAGATAGCCCAACTCCGAGCAGAGCGGCGGGCGAATTGTCACGTGCTGCGGCGAAGCCGGCAACTCGGGTGGCGCGAGCAATGGGACATTTGCGGCCTACGGACAATCGACTGTTGCAATGCGGTAACGCTTAAAAATCAGGACGCAACCAACTCCGCGGTTGGGCGTTTTCCTGCCAGGTGAAACAATGGTGGAGTCGACCATGAACGCGATCCGTAAAGCGCTTCTTATCGGCGCGGGTGCGTTGACGTTGACGGCCACGGCGGCGTCAGCTGCAGTGGTTTGTAACGATGAAGGCGATTGCTGGCGCGTGCGCGGTAGGCCGGCCTACGGCCCTGAGCTGCGACTGAACATCCATCCCGACAACTGGAGGTGGTCGCGGCGTGAGCACTTCCGTTGGCGCGACCCCGGTCGCGGCCACGGCTACTGGCGCGGCGGCAATTGGGTCGTGATCCGATAACTCTGCTGTCGAATTTAACGACCTGGAAAAGCCGCCCTCACGGGCGGCTTTTTCCATGCAGCTCCACGCACCAGGGAAAGGCAAGGAAAAGCAAGCGCGGGCAAGCAAGCGAGAGCGCCGGCGGTCCGCGCCCGTCGCCCACACACCAGGCCCGACGATGGGATGCACCGGGCCAGCGGCGGCCACCTCGCCGCATGGCGGCGGCTGGGGAGCGGCTGATTGGCGCTGGGCCAAGGCCATGATGCCGCCATGGTTCCTGCGCAGCTTGCGCGCGCCGCGTCGTGGACCGCCCACCGCGGCTGGATTGGTGCGGCTAAGGCCTGCCCGGTTGGGGCGGTGCGTGCAGCGCGACGTGGCGACGGCTGTCATGATCTTTGCCGCCGCCACGGGATAGGGAAAGGGAATAATCGCCGCCTTGCTCGCCAGATCGGTCAGTGCAACCTGTTGCGGCGCGTCGGCTCGGCAACCGGTTGCCGCAAACGGTTGCCCTCTGGCGATCGGGATTGCGCCTAGTCGAAGCCGGGCGCCTGAACTAACATCCGAGTCGGACCACCGGACGGGGCTTGATCGGGTCACATCGCGCGTCATTCCTGGACGCACAACCCGCCACTGGCGCGGGATTGGAGCGATTGCAGAGCGGGCTGCACGAGCGTGGGACCGCGCTTCCAATGAGGGTTGTTGCGGATCGCACGCGCCCTCGAGATAATGGGGGAAAACAAGGCTTTGGCTTTGGGTGTCGCAACGACCATGACCGGCGCTAACATTCGCCGCCTGTTGTTCGCCGGCGTGGCGGCGCTTTGCTCGTCGGCCGGTGACGGCCTGGCGCAGGACGCCAAGGCACCGAGCGCCCCATCGGCGGCGGCTGCGGGCGACATCGCCAATTTTTTTGGCGAGGTCGGGGATCAGATTTACGAAGACTGCATCTTCGAATTGTCGCAGGAACAGGTCGAGGTGCAGCAGGCGCTGATTGAGGCCTACATCAAACAAGGCGCGACCCACGTCCTGGCACGGCAGCTGGCGGTAAAGCAGATCCAACCGCCCAAACTGTCTGCCGAGTGCGAGCAAATGCGAGGTTCCTCGAAGGCGGCAATGCCGAAGGCGGCGCCACCGCCGACGGCCCCGAAGAAGGCACCGGTCGTCGCCGCGGTGCCGAAGCCCGCAACGGCAGCCTCGCAGCCGAGGGTCGCTCTCGCCGACAAGAAGGTGCTGCCACAGTGGGATTGCGCGCCCGGCGTCGATTACGTCACCATTCAACACAAGGGCTACGAGAGAAAGCTGACGGATGGTGAAATTTGTAGCCCCTTTGACGATGTCGTGCGGCACGTCCCTGACGCGCTCAAAAGCTTTCGCTTCGGCTACACCATCAGGACCGGCCGCCTGTTCGTCATCGCCGATGATCCGCAACTCGCGGGAAAGACCGTAGCCTGGGCCATCTCCGGCAGGGACACTTGCCGAAACAATCCCGATCCTGACTGTTTGGCCGCACGCGCCGTTGGCCCGCTGCCGCCGGGACAATATGCTTTCGCCTCCGACAAGGAGGGCAGAGTGAGTTGGGGCCCCAAGACCAAGCGCATGGTTGCGGGCATCTTTCTGACGAAGTTGTGGAACCGGGAGAAGTTTACCCCCGCACAAACCGCGGCCATCTTGGCGCGCGGCAATATTGCCATTCACGTGCGCCTCAAGGGTGAAATGTCCGAAGCCTGTCTGGGGCTGGGGCCCAACGGTTGGGCCTACGTCTCCTCGCTCATCAAGGATGGTCGCGCCACGGGCGTGAACGTCTATATCGACGAGCCCCATCCACAAATTGCCGAAACGCCACCCGTTGTGAGGGTGTCCTCGTTTTCCCTGACTTCGCTCTTCAAATAGTGCCACTGCGGGGTGCTTGGCCCCCCCCTTGGGTTTTTGTTGCTAAAGCGGCCAATCCACAACCCGCCGTTCTAAGCGCGCGCGCCCGGCCGCCGCCCGCCCGTTGCAGGAGAGGCGCCGGTTGTCTCCCCCAGGCCTTGCCCGCTGGCGCCGCTGCACGGGGAAAGGCCGCCCGCGGCAATTTCTGGAGGTGGCGAGCGGATTTGTGTCGGCGCCGCGGGTTTGCTGTCAGCCTTGCGAGCGACGATGCTTGCGATCAGCAACGCAAGGTGTGGGCGCCGGCGCGGCCAACAGAAAAAGCGGTCGCGCGCGGCTGAGCGGGGCTTGCAGCTGTAGTAACTCCAGGTTTTATGCTGCCAGCGCCATCGGTTGCGGGCTGGCGGGCCAACGTGGTCAGGCGACGTTGAGGATTGATCAATGCGAACGGCAGCGCAGCAACCAAGTCGCAGACGCACGATCAATCCGGAGTTGCCGCGCTTCGTTTATCCCAATGGCAGCGGCTATCGGGCGTTGATCCGCAGTGGCAGCAAGATCCTCTATCTCGGTACCTTCGACACCCCTGAAAAAGCGAGCGAGGCAGCCGAGCGTATGGCACGAGCCTTGCGCCACAAGGCCAATCCGCGTTCGAAACGGCTGAGCCCGGGTGGCGCCAAGGGCAAGGCCGCACCCGCACGGGGGACGGTGAAGCGGCAGCGGCGACGGCCCACCTGACACGGCCTCCATCGGATCCTTGCGCGGACCTAGAACTCGAAGGCGCCCTGCGCGGGATGTCCCGGCGCAGGTGCGGCACCCTCCAGCTCGAGCATGCGCCGCTTGGTGCTTGCCCCGCCCGGCGCGGAAAAGCCGCCAAGCTTGCCGCCGGCGGCCAAGACCCGGTGGCAGGGGATGATGAGGGGGACCGGATTGTGCGCCATGGCCTGGCCAACATCGCGCGCGGCCTCCGGCCCGGCGCCCAGCTCCTTTGCCAGCGCGCCATAGGTGGTTGTGTGCCCCCATCCCACCCGTCGCGCTGCGGCATAGACCCGCTCGAAAAAGTCCGTCTGTTCACCAAGGTCGAGCTTGAGGTCGGCAAAATCCATCTGTTCGCCAGCAAAGTAGCGCCGCGCGGCGCTAACGGCGCGGGCCACCTCCGCGGGGGGCGTCCCGGGCGTGGCGCCCGGCAGGCGGCGCAGCAGAAGGCGGCTCGCCGCCTCGGCGGTTTTGACCGGCAGCTGAAAGCGCGCGATGCCGGCCGTGCTCCAGGCGATGCCGCAAAAGCCGCTCGCCGTTTCGAAGACGAGATAGTGCTGCTCGGTTAAGGTCATGGCTCGCCCCTTTTGCCCGGGCTCAATTCTCTCGCCAAAATTTGTGCCGCAGCGGCGAAAGTTCAACCCGATTCCTGCCCGCGGTCACGCCTCTTTCGGCCGCTGCCGCGAGCCAAAATATGTCGGGCGGCCGGCAGGACGCGCGCGGCCGCGCTCCGCCATACCCGCAAAGCTGCAGGCGATGTTGCCAATGGTTCAGTCAAGCCGCGCGTGGACGAATTCGATGATCCGTTGCAGGGCCAGCGGGGCCGCTTTGGAGGCCGGATTGCGAATGAAACCTTCCGCCTCGCCCTCATAAAGGGCAAGATCGAGGTCGCCACCGCGCTTGCGATAGTTCGCCACGAAGCGTTCAAGATCGACCCGTGGGTGCACGACGTCGTTGCCGCCTTGCACGTAAAGGACCGGTGGCATTTCGACCGGCTCGCCCCGGTCCAAGATGCCAACGGGATTGCCCTCTTCCATCGCCTCCTCCGTCTGCCAAAACTTGATGTGCAGGGGAATAACGCGATCAATTTGCTCAGGGTATTTTCCGCCCGCGGCCTGCAGGCGCTTAGCGTGGTGGAAACGGCGCAGGGGATCGATGACCGGCCAAATGAGGACGACGGCCGCGACGCTGGCATCGAGCTCGGGGTGGGATGGCAGGGAAATGGCGGCATAGCGCCGATCGCGTGGGCGCAGGGCTGAAAGCATGGCCTGATGGGCGCCGCTCGAAACCCCGAGCAGGCCGACGCGGTCGGCCCGCGAGTTGAGCTCGCCGGCGCGCGCCTTCAGCCAGCGGATGGCATAGTTGATGTCGGTGAGCGAGGCCGGATAGCCGGCAACCGGCGGCATGCGAAAGTCGAGGGCCGCCACCACCACGCCGCTCTTTGCCAGCGCCTCGTTGAAGAGGGTATCGGACGTGCGATCCTGCCCGCACCAGGCGCCACCGTGCAGGTCGATCAGCAACGGGAAGGGCCCGGCGCCGCTCGGTCTGAACAGGCGCAACAGGAGTGGTTGGTCGTCGTGGCGCAGGTATTCCATGTCCTCGACGGTGCATGCGTAGGCGCCGGGGGCGGCCGTTGGCTTGCGGGTGGCGTTGCTGGTGAGCATGAGCGGATCCTCCACGTCAGCATGGCAAAAGCCGGCGCGCCCCACGCAAAATGGAGCTCGCCCAGTTTGACATGCGAGGCGCGCAAAGGGAAACGCTGGTAGGTTCCCCCCAGGCGCCATGGCATAGGCGGCGGCCGCGCGCGGCCTTCCCGGACCACGCCTTACGGCCAAGGCCAGCATGATCGGCGCGTTGCCGTGCGCCCTCAGATTACGGCGATCGCTTCCACTTCGATGAGCCAACCCGGCAGGGCCAGGGCGGTGACGCCAACGAGCGTGGAGGCGGGACCCTTCTTGCCAAAAAATTCCTCGCGTATCGACGCTAGTTCCGTGCGATGCCGAATATCGACGAGATAGGTCGTCAACTTGACGATGTTGGCAAGCGAGCCACCTGCGGCCTCCACCTGCGCCTTGAGCGCGCTGTAGGTTGCGCGCGCCTGGGCGGCAAAGTCACCGGGGTGTGCGGGCTGGCCTTTGTGGTCGTAGGCCACCTGGCCGGAAACAAACAAAATGCTTTGCGCTCCAGTGACCTTGACGGTTTGGCTGTAGGTGGGTGGGTCGAATACGCTTTTCGCTGCCAGTCTTTCAATCGTGGCGGCCATACGGCTTCTCCTCGGGTTTGCTTCGCGCATCTGATCGCAGGCGCCGCTCCGCCGAGGGCGCCCGGCGACCGGCGGCCGCCAGTTTCGGCGCCAACGGCTGCCCGGCTCAACCAAAACTTGCAAAATGGTGCAAAACGACCAGGCCCTCCTGGGTTTGCCCCGCGGAGCCTTAGTCGTCGAAGAGGGCGACGGCGCGGATCGGCGAGCCGGTGCCGCCGCGCCATTTGAGCGGCAGACCGATGAAGCGGAATGGGCCCTGGCCCAACAAGGCCTCGAGATTGCAAAGGCTCTCGATGTGCGTGATGCCGAGCTCCAAGCAGGCCTTGTGCACGAGCGCGTTGACGTCACCCTCCGGACCCGGGCGCATGGAATCGATGCCGAAATGCACGATGCCTTGCTTGGCCAGCCATTCGGTGGCTGCGACGTTGACGCCGGGGTTGTCGCTGGCATAGGCGGGCCGGGGATAGGTACGGGCATGATGGCCCGTGCAGAGCAGGATGGTGCCGCGCGCTGGGATGGCGAGGCCGGCCGCGTCCACGGCCGCTTGCAAGTCGCTCGGGGCAATTTCCGCTCTCGGCGCGATGTGCCTCAGGTCAAGGCAGATCCCTGGCACGATGCAGTTCTCCAGCGGATACTCGTTGATGGGGATGCCGCTGCGGCCGAAGTGACGGGGTGCATCGATGTGCGTTCCGCCATGGTCGGGCATGGAGAAATACATGACGCTGTTGCCGTGCACATTGCCGGAATCGGCAAAGGCTTCTTCGTGCGTTTTCCAAATGCCGTGAATGATGGGCGGCTGGCCCGGGTAGCTCGGCGTGCGATGGTAGAGCTCGCGGCTGAGGTCAATAATGCGCATTGGGGTCTCCATCTCGCGGGTGCTCGAAGACTACACGCGTTTTGAGCGAGGTGGCGGCGCAACTTGGAGGCCTTCGGGGCCAAGCAAGCGGGAGAAGCAAGCGGGAGAAGCGAGCGCGCCACGACGCGCTCGGCATGGTTTTGTCAAGCCGTCGGGAATAAAAGCTGGTCGGGCCATGCCGGCTTCGTGGGCTCCCCGTGCGGCCGGGGGATCGGGGCGGGGGCCCGTGGGTCTCGAAACGCACGCCCACGAATCCATTGCCTACCACCCCATCGCCCAATGTGACTAAGCTCATACTTCGTTCCCCCGCCGCTGTGCCAGAATTTTTCGGCATGAGGAGCCGAGACGAGAACGGCCCTGGTCCTTTTTGTAAACGGGGATGTATGACTGGCGAGGGCCGACAACTCGCCTTTCGGCAGCAAACGGACAATGGCGATGGCCACTGTCAGGTCCCCATCGCCTTGAAAATTTGCCCGCGTTGCGGTTTTGGTTGGGCTGCTGCGGCCGAAGCGACCGTCGGGCGCGGCGTTCATCGACACTACGCCAGGCTTGGGCTGAGCTTCGCGCTCGCCATTCACGCGGGCCGGCCGCGTCGCGGCTAAACGAGCGCCAAAATGACCATACAGTCTGTGCCAATCATGATGAACCACCTCGAAATCCTAGGCAACCATCCCATCCTTGGCGAGCTGCCAAAGGCAAGTATCCAGCGCCTGCTAGCCTGCGCCACGACGCGCAAGCTTCGGCGCGGGGCCACCATTTTCGCCAAGGGCGATGCTGGTACGCAGTTGATCGCCGTCCTATCCGGCCGCGTGAAGATCGTCGTCTCCTCACCAGAGGGGCGCGAGGCGGTCCTCAATGTCGTGCACGAGGGCGAGGTCTTCGGCGAAATCGCCTTGTTTGATGGCTGCCCGCGTACCGCGAGCGCCATCGCCCTGGCCGACTGCGAGCTATTGAGTATTGATCGCCGTCAGTTTTTGCCGCTGGTGCGCGAGCAGCCTGACATCGCCATCAAGTTGATCGAAATTTTGTGTGCACGGCTGCGTCGCTCGAGCGAGCAGTACGAGGATATAATGTTTCTCAATCTGCGCGCGCGGGTGGCCAAGCTGCTGCTGCGATTGGCTGAGGAAGCCGGTGGCCCGCTGCCCCGCAAGGTGTCGGTGACGCAGCAGGAAATGAGCCACATGGCGGGGATGTCGCGGGAGAGTATCAATAAACAGTTGCGCGCCTGGGCACAGGCCAAATGGGTGCGGCTGGAACGCGGCGGCGTCGTGGTGCTGAGGCCAGAGGCGCTGCTGAGCATCATTCAGCGCGAAGGCCGCACCGGCGTAGGCTTGGGCACCCAGCCGCAAGGCCAAATCGCCGTGCCGAGCAGCCCGCGTTCGGTGCGCCGGCCTCAGCACTAGCCGGTGAGATGGTGCATTGGGTTTTCCACCCATTGCCGAAAAGCCGGCCGTCTGCCGAGCTCGGCGTACCAACGCGCCAGGTTTGCCATCGGCGGACGCTCGATGTCGTAGAGCTGCCAGCGGTGGGCGTGAACGCCGATCGGAATGTCGCCCATGCTGAAGTGGTCGCCGGCGATGAAACGCGAGCGCCCGAGCTCTTCGTCGATCATGCGGAAGGCCGCGATCAGGTCCTTGCGCGCCCGCTCGACTTCGCGCGCATCGCGCGCGGACGCCGGCAGCCGGACGAGCTGCATCACCAAGGTGTGTTGGCCGGCCATCAGCTGGTTGTTATCCCAGTCCATCCATTGCGCCGCCCGGGCAAAGATCTTGAGGTCGTCGCCGTAAAGCAGCCTCGGCGCGTACTTGCCGGCGAGGTAGCGCACAATGGCATTGGATTCCCACAGGATGAAACCATCATCGTCGATGGTCGGCACGGTGCCGTTCGGATTCATCGCCCGGTAGAACGGCTCTCCGACGACGCCGTGCGGCCGGTGGCCCCGGTGGATGCTGCCGGTTGGACCCATGCTGGCGCTGGCCAGGATGAACTCGAACTCGAGGCCGATTTCCGCAAGGGTCCACAGCACCTTCAGCGTTCGCGTTGAGGTCGGGCGCCCCCATAGCCTCAGCATGCCGTCCTCACGCGGTCGAGGTCTCGGACCGCGCTCATTGTCTCCCGGCACTTGGCAGCTTGGCAAGGCAAGGGGCGCCAGGCGTGCCAGCTGGCGAACGTTTGGCCTGGCGAGCGGCCAAGCGCCGCGGGTCCGGCGGCGTCCTAATTTGCGGGCAGCCGGCCACGATGGGCCTTGTTGGGCCGCGAGCGCTCGCAGCTAAAGCAGGGCAAGCGGGATTGCCTCCTCCAGAGACGCCGGTTTCTAGATCAGGGTTTGGCCCGAGTGCGTCGATACCGCTCGAAGGTTCATCAAGATCCGCCGCCCGCAGCGCCACCGCCGCGCTGCCAGTCGGCGAATAAACCAGAGCTGTTGAGCGTTTCATGGGGTGATGCGCATGGTCCTGAACCGTCGGCATGTCTTGCAGGGTCTGTTGGCGGGGACGGCGCTCGCCGGACAAGCGCCAGCATCGGCTCGGGCCAGTATCGAGCCCTCCTCTGTCACCCTCGACAATGGTTTTCGCGCGCATTTTGTCGTCAATGACTCACGTTATATCGCGGCGACATTGGTGTTGCGGAGCAGCGAGATCCGCGCTTCCGACGGGCTTGGGCACATGCTTGAGCACACCTCCTTTGTCGGCGCCGCCGGCGATTATGCGGCGAGCGAGATCAAGAAAATGCACCAGGATTATATTCAGGAGAGCAATGCCTCCACCGGGCCTGGTGTTATTCAATGGCAGGCGATGTTCTTGCCCAAATACCTGGAGCACGTCTTGCGCCTCTTGGCGCTCACCAGCCTCGAGCAGAAATGCGATGTCGAGACGGTCAGGCAGGAAGCGCGGGTGGTGCTGCAGGAGCTTTATCTCGACCGCTATGATGCCAGAGCCGGCCACCGGCGACTGTTCGATGCGGCCTTGTTTGGCAGTCGTCATCCCTATGGCGCCGACACGACCGAATCGGAAATTGCGACCGCGAAGCTGCCGCCGCCGACGCTCGCCGCCATGCTGCGCGAATACGCCGAGACCATTAGGTTGCCGGCGAACATGCAGCTTTTTCTCGCCGGTGGCTTCGAGCCCGCGGGCGCCGCCAACATGGTCGGCAGGTATTTTGGCCGCTACCCCTTTGCGCAGGGGTCGATGCTGGCGGTGCCACAGGCGCCGGTAACGGTGGCGCACCGGGCCTTCTCGGCGGCATCGCCGGAGCTGCGCCGCCCCCTGTCCCAGATCAAGATCGCCTGGAACACCGGGGTCAGCGTGACCCATGCCGAGGCCAAGGTGGTGCTCGCGCTCAGCGAATATTTGAACGCCATGCTGTTTAACCGCCTGCGCGAGCGGCACGGGGATGCCTATGCGCCCGTGGCCTCCTACCAGCCCGACGAATGCTCGGGCATTTTTGAAATCAACATTCCGAGCACCCAGGCCTCGCACAGGATCGAGCGCAAAGTGTTTGAAGGCATCGCCGGCCTGAAACTGAGTATCGATGCCAGCGAGCTCGAGCGCTTTCGCGATCGCGTTGAGCTCAAGCGCAGAAAAAACGCGGAAAGCAATGAGAGCATCGTCGAGCGGCTGGTGCAGAGGGCCATAGAAGGCGGCTCAATCCACGACCTCGACCTCGAGGCGGTAACGGCCGACGGCGTCCTTGCCGCCGCGCGGCAGTACCTTCCCTCCTACGAGGGTGCCTATGTGCGGCTATCCCTGGTTGGGCGATAGGCGCCGGCCCGGCAGCGCCCGAGGTTAAAAATTTCGCTGAAGACGATTGTGACCGGTCGGCCGCAGGCCGCCCGAGGCGACGGTGACCGCAAACGTGACGATCGTATCGCCGCTCTCGTTGGCCGCGTAGAGGAAGCGTCCTGCCGGGTCGAGCTCAATAAAGCGCGGCCCTGCCCCTTGCGTTGGTGGCCGACGCCGCGGCTGGGCTGGCGCTTAGCGTCCGTTTCGTGCTAGCGCTGGGCGCCCTGGCGGGCCTCGATTGCCCGCGCCTTTCTGACGTCGCCCTAGCCGGCTGCAGGACGACATGCACGACGAGCACGACCACGACCACGATCATGGTTCGCATCTCAGCGAGGTGGAGGTGCGCGTGCGGGCCCTTGAATCGATATTGGTTGCCAAAGGCTATGTCGACCCAAAGGCGCTCGATCTATTGATTGAGACCTACGAAACCCGTGTCGGCCCGCACAACGGTGCTCGCGTCGTGGCCAGGGCTTGGGCCGATGCCAACTACAAGGAACGGCTTCTCAAGGATGCCACGGCGGCCATCGCCGAGCTTGGCTACACGGGTCGGCAAGGCGAACACATGGTCGCCGTCGAAAACACCGATGCGGTGCACAATCTCGTCGTCTGCACGCTCTGCTCCTGCTATCCCTGGCCGGTGCTGGGTTTGCCGCCGGTTTGGTACAAGTCGGCACCCTATCGCTCTCGCGCCGTGCTCGATCCACGCTCGGTGCTCGCCGATTTTGGCGTGACGTTGCCGTCCGATAAAGAGATCAGGGTGTGGGACTCCACCGCCGAGATCCGCTATCTGGTGCTGCCGCAACGCCCTGCCGGTGCCGAAACCTGGAGCGAAGAAAAATTGGCCACGCTGGTCACCCGCGACAGCATGATCGGGACCGGGCTCGCTAAGTCACCCGCCGAGGCGTCATGAACGGCGCCCAAGACATGGGTGGCATGATGGGCTTCGGCCCCGTCGTTGCCGAGCGGGACGGACCGGTCTTCCATGCCGCTTGGGAACGGCGCGCTTTCGCGCTGACCCTTGCCATGGCGGGCCCCGGTGGCTGGAATATTGACCAATCGCGGGCGGCGCGGGAGAGCCTGCATCCGGCCCAATATCTGGCCAAGTCGTACTACGAGATTTGGCTTGCCGGGCTCGAGAAGTTGATGGCCGAGCGCGGGCTGATCACACCCGAGGAGATCGCTGCCGGGGCGTCCTTGCAACCTGGCAGGCCGGTCACCGGGGTGCTGGCGGCCGGCCGGGTAGAAAGCGTTCTCGCCAGGGGCCGGCCGACCGAACGCGCCGCCCTGACGCCAGCGGGCTTCCAAGTCGGCGAGCGTGTGCGGGCGCGCAACCTCCACCCCAGCGGCCACACGCGGCTGCCGCGCTACGTTCGCGGCCATGTCGGCCGCGTCACGCACGTGCACGGCGCGCACGTGTTGCCTGACGCCCATGCCGCGGGGCTCGGTGAGGACCCGCAATGGCTCTATACGGTTCGCTTTGCGGCGCAGGAGTTGTGGGGCGAGGCGGCGGATCGGACCGTTTCGGTCGCCGTCGACGCTTGGGAAAGCTACCTGGAGGCCGTTTAGTGCCGGCGATGTCGCCACCGCCAGTGCTGCCGGACTTGCCGTCCGATCGAGAGGGCCCGGTATTCCAGGCGCCTTGGGAGGCGCACGCCTTCGCCCTGGCGCTGAGCCTCTACGACAAGGGACTTTTCAGCTGGCCCGAGTGGGCCGCCGCGCTGGCAACGGAGATTGGCCGCGCGCAGGCCGCCGGCGATCCCGACACGGGCGACAGCTACTATCGGCACTGGCTGAGCGCGCTGGAACGGATGCTGACAGCGAAAAACGTAACGACGCCCGAGGTGCTGGCGCGCTATCAGGAAGCCTGGGATGCGGCGGCAGAGCGAACCCCGCACGGGCTGCCCATCGAACTAAGCAGCGACGATTTCGCCAGCTGAGCGAAGGGCGGCAACGGCGCGCCAGCGGCCGTTCCGCTCCGCCCAACGGCAGGGCCCAGCGATCGCATCGGCTGGCAGGCCCGGCTTTGGGGGATCGGCTGGCAGGCCCGGCTTTGGGGGTGTGGGCGCAGTCGGCCCCCGCTCAGGCGCGACGCACCATGGCCGGGGTGAGGTCTCGGATCGACGGCGCTCCGACCTGCTGCATGGCCACCCGCAGCTCGGCACGCAGAAGTTCCAGCACGCGCTCCACGCCCTCCTGTCCAAAGGCACCAAGGCCCCAAAGGCATGGCCGGCCGATGCCGACGGCTTTGGCGCCGAGCGCCAGCGCCTTGACGATGTCGGTGCCGCGGCGAAAGCCGCTGTCTACCAATACCGGCAAGCTGTCGCCGGCGGCTTCGATGATTTCGGGCAGCGCGTCGATGCTCGAACGTCCGCTGTCTTCGCTGCGTCCACCGTGGTTGGACACGATGATGGCGTCGACGCCGCTCGCCGCGGCAAGCCGCGCGTCTTCATGCGACATGATACCCTTGAGCAGAAGCTTGGTTGCGACCGTGTCGCGCAAGCGTTTGATGAAGTCCCAGGTCATGTTGGGAGAAAGCACGGTCGAAACCCCCGACAGGTCGAGCCCATCATAGTTCGGCTTGCGCGCGACATAGCCCCAGCCGGGGGCGTGGCAGGCCGCGCACTGTCGCGTGTCGGTGCGGCGCAAGCGCTGCAAGGTTTCTTGGTTTCTGCCACCCACGTCATCGATGGTGACAACGATCGCCGGGCAGCCCGCCCGCTCCGCCCGCTTTGCCAAAGCCTCCGCGATCTGCCAGCGTGGCGAGGCATAAAGCTGAAACCAGATTGGCGCGCCGCGCGCCGCGTTGGCTTCCTCGATCGAGGTCGTGGCCACGGTCGACAGCATTTGCAGATGATTGCCGCCCCTTGCCGCCTTGGCGACGGCCACTTCGCCGTCCGGGTGAAAGGCGCGATTGCTGGCCGTCGGGCAAATGAAGATCGGGCTATCGTAGCTCGCCCCCAGAATAGTGCAGCGCATGTCGATTTTGCTGACATCAACCAGACGCCGCGGGCGCAGCTGGAATTTGAGAAAGCCCTCGCGGTTGGCGCGCAACGTCACTTCGTCGTCGACGCCGGCAACCATGTAGCCGAAGTGCGCCGGCGGCACATTCTTGCGCGCCACGGGCTCGAAATCGAAGACATTGATGGCCTCCTTCGGGCTGGCGATCAAATTTTCCAGGTCGCGCGGCGCCCACGGCATTGGGTCGGGTAGCCTGGGTGAGGGCGTCTGCGCCAAGGCGACAAGACCGCCGGCGCTGATGAGTGGGCTGGCCGCCAGGAAGCCTAGGAACCGGCGGCGACTGGTCGTGCGGTCAGGCATCGATGGCATAGTGATGTTCCCTGGCGATAGATGGATCTTAAAGTCGGCCGCGGCGGGGTAAAAGCGCCCATTCACTCCGGCGGCGCCGGGGCAAAGACCTGCTGCCCGCACGGCGCGCGCGGCGGCGCCCGTAGGGGTCGGCTTGACGGCAGTTCCCTGCGCCGGTGGGCGGCTGCCTTCGACGCGCAACTTGAGGGGCGGTGCGGTGTCGCGTGTCGGTTTGGTGACGGCCGCATGCTGGCTTGTGTGCGCGGTGGCCGATGCACCCGGCGATGGCCGACGTGCCGACCGGTGAAAAATGCATATCGTCGCACCGCGCTTGCGCGAAACGCAGCATGGAAGCGGGCGCGGCAATTGAGCAAAATATCACTTTCTTGCGCCGCCGCGCTGATCAGCGGTCGATTTTTCTGTATGCTGTGATTCGGAGCGGCGCTCAGCCTTCGCCTTAATTGACTTCCCCGCACCGCGATTGAGGCGACAGCTGCAGCAGGCTCAGTACCGCTCCCCAATACTTTGCTTATTCGACTCGAGGCTGCGCTCCAAAGCGCAGCCTTGTTTGCTGGAGACGCTCCGCACGCGCGGGCGACATTCAAGGCGAGCGCAAGCAACCCTTTCCGCGTTAAACAACGCTCGGTGCCGGTGCGCCGTCTCCTGCACGCACACCCTCTCTTGCAAGCGCCATCTCTGGTAAGCACCGTTTCTGCAAACCGCGGGGCGCGCGCCGCCCGAGCCGTTGGCGCGACGACGGGCTACCATGGCGGTGGCGCGAAGTAGTGCGCCCCGGTGATGTTGCCCGCCAAATCACGCCCAGCACCGAGAACAGCACAAAGCTGCGCGGCAAGCCCAACTGTGATGGGCTTTGAAGCTGTGCCGGGCTTGCGAGTGCGCTGGCTTGCAGCGTGTGGCGGAGGAAGGGTGCCCGTGTGCCGGGACCAGAAAGCGGGCTCAGCCGGCACAGCGTGCGGTGTTGGCGCCAATAAATTAGGGAGGAGGGAAGCACAAGCCTCCCTCGCGCCCCAGGTCCAGATCTGCGGACCGTGCAGCAACCCCGCGGTGCCGCGCTCCCATCGAGAGCGGGGAGCCTCCATCCTAAGAGCAAACCTCAACCGGCGCCAGCGCCATCTCGCGCGGCGGCGTCCGCGCCGATATGCCATACTCGTGGCGGAACAATCGGGTGCGAGGAGAGGGACGCCAATGCGCTCATGGATCGAACTAGCTTGCGTGATCGGAGCGTTGGCCTTGGCTCAGCCGGCGCACGCTCAGGATTTTCCCAATCGCGCCATCAAGTTCGTCGTACCGTTTCCGGCCGGAGGCCCCGCCGACACCATCAGCCGCATCCTAACGGAGAAGATGGCAAGCCTCATCGGCCAAAGCATGGTGATCGAAAACCGCGCCGGCGCCGGCGGCCTTACCGGCATTGCTTCGGTGGCCAAGGCCGAGCCCGACGGCTACACCATCGCCATCGCGCCTTCGAGCGGGTTGGCAATGAACATCAACCTGCGCGAAAACATGCCGTTTCATCCGCTCAAGGATCTGGCCCTCATCACCCAGATTGTCTCGGTGCCGGAAATCCTTGTCGTCAACGAAAAGGTCCCGGTCGCCTCGCTGGCCGAGCTCGTCAGTTTGGCAAAATCGCAGCCGGGCAAGCTGGTATTCGCCTCGACGGGCCTCGGCGGCATGCCGCATCTCGCCATGGAGCTGCTCAAGCTGACCGCACAAATCGACCTGGTGCACGTTCCCTATACGGGTGCCGCGCCCGCGGTCAACGACTTGCTCGGTGGTCACGTGCAGATGATGTTTGCCGATGTGCCCGTGCTGCTCGGTAGCATCCAGTCGGGCAAGCTGCGGGCGCTGGCGATCGGCAGCAAGACGCGCATTGCGAGCCTGCCGTCGTTGGCCACCACGGCCGAGCTCGGCATGCCGCAGGTAGAAGCCGACAATTGGTATGGCTTGGTTGCGCCGATTGCGACGCCGCCGCCGATCGTCGCCAAGATCCACGCCGCAGCCACGCAGGCGCTGCAATCCGACGAGGTCAAGGACAAGCTCGCTGCGCAGGGCGCCCTTGCGGTTGGCAATGCGTCGGCCGAGTTCTCCAGCTACGTCAAGAGCGAGATCGAGCGGTGGGGGGGCGTCATCGCCGCCACCGGCATCAAGATCAAATAGCGCTGGCGCCTATAGCTCCTGCTCCCAGGCGGCGGGGATCAGTTGATAGCCCGTGCCCCGCCGAACCAGGTGCGCGAACCCCGGGAAATGCATGTGCATGCCGGTGACGAGTAGGCGGTCGGTGGCGACCATATCGAACACCTTGCGGCGCTGCGCGGCGGCGGCATCGGCGTCGGTATCGAATTCCATGCACACTTCGGGCCGCGCGGTCTGCACCTCGGGCACGTGCACGATGTCGCCCCAGATCAGGAGCTGCTCATTGCCGGAGCTGATCAGAAAGGTGGTATGACCCGGCGTGTGGCCGGGGCGCGGGATCGCGGTCACGCCGGGAAACACCTCGCCCGCGGTGAATAGGCGCGTGCGTTTCTGGTAGGGCGCGGTCTGCTCGCGTGCGGCCTGGAAGTAAAGTTTCTTGGCCCGCTCGGTGGCGCCCGCCATCTTGGCGTCGTCGAACCAGTGACGCGGCTCGTTCTCGTGCACGACGAGCTCGGCGTTGGGGTAGTTCAGTTTGCCGGTCTCCATATCGGTGAGGCCGGCCGAATGATCGGGATGCATGTGCGTCAGCAATACCGCCTCGATGTCGGTCGGCGCGACGCCCGCCGCGCGTAAGTTGGCCAATAGCTTGCCGGCGGTGGGCAAGAGATAGTTGCCCGAGCCGGTTTCGATGAGGGCTAGTCGACCGGCCGAATACACCAGGAAGGCGTTGACCGGCGTGCGCCGCGCCGGCCGGAAGCTGTCCGTCAGGATCTGTCGGGCCTCCTCCTGCGATATGTTGCGCAGCACCTCGAGCGAGCCGTCGAGAAAACCATCGCTGAGCGCGGTGACAACGATATCGCCGACGCGGCGATGGTAGATGCCGGGGATCTGCTGCTGGGGAATGTTGCGCATTAGTCAATCCTCGCCGGTTTGCAGAAGCTAAGGGGCAGGCTCGCTAGTAAGCGTCGACATACGCGGTGGCGCGCATCGACGGGCGCGCGGCGAAGTCTTCATACCAGGCCGCAAGCCGTGCCCGGGACGCGCGCCAGTTGTCGGCGGCAAATCTAAAATCCAGGTGCGCCAAGGCACACGCCACCGCGATCTGGCCGATCTCAACCCTTGCGCCCCAAGCGGTCGATTCTGGTTCCAGGGCATCGAGCGCCGCGGCGATCTTGAGGCGAAAGGCCGATAGATGTGTCGCCGATTGGGTGGCGGGCGGGCGGTTCGTCTCGCCGAGCCGGGCGACGATGACCTCCATCAGGCCGTCGCCGAGCGCCTGCAGGCGCAGCGCCTGCCACCGGCAAGACGGCTCGGAGGGAACGAGGGGCGGCCCGGCGTGCAAGGTGTCGAAGAACTCGCAGATGACGCGCGAGTCATAAAGCGTCGTGCCGTCCGCCAGTAACAGGGTCGGGATCTTGTTGAGCGGATTGGCCGCCATCACCTCCGGGTTGGGCTTGTTGGCCGATACCACGACGCGGCGGGTCTGCAGGCGCTGGGCTAGCCCGCGCTCGTGCGCCGCCACCAGCACCTTGCGCACGAAGGGCGAGCGCGAAGAGGCAAACAGGGTCATTGTTGCCTGCACCTGGTCCATGCGTCTTTCGGTTCCCTCGTTCGCGCAATTGTAGCCGGCAGCAAGCGCCAATCAAACCCCGGTTGCCGCCGAGGGCATGCGAGGGCATAAAGGGTGCTTGGGATCGTCCACGCCAGGGAAGACCTCATGCCCGCTGCAGAGACCTCGCCACTCAAGACCTATCTTGCCTATCTCGAGCGCGGCCAGCTCGCCTACCAGTGGAGTGCGTCGGCCGGCCGCGCGGTCTTTTATCCGCGCCTGCTGTGCCCGGCAACGGGAAGCGACGAGCTTGAGTGGCGGGTCAGCAAGGGCTTGGGCACGGTGTACTCCACCACCGTGGTCTATCCGCAGGAGGGCTCCCCCTACAACGTCGCCCTCGTCGATTGCGATGAGGGCTTCCGGCTGATGAGCCGGGTTGAGGGCATTACCCCCGAGCAGGTCCGCATCGGCATGCGCGTTCAATTTCGCGCCCATCGTCCCGGTGGCGAGGAGCCGCCGATGCCGGTTTTCTTTCCGCTGGAGGCCTGAGCCATGCAGGGTCTGAAGCGCGCCAGCGCCGCCATCGTCGGCGTTGCAGAATCCGATCTCGGCCAGGTTGCCGAGGGCATGTCGGTGATCGACTTGATGGCACAGGGCAGCAAGCGGGCGCTCGATGACTGCGGGCTCGGTCTGAGGGATGTCGACGGCTTGTTTTGCGCCACGGCCCAAAGCCGCCTATCGGTGCTGGCGTTTGCGGAATATCTGGGCATCGATCCGCCGGTCCTCGGTTCCACCATCGTCGGCGGCTCGTCATTCGAGTACCACGTTGCCCAGGCCATGGCCGCGATCGAACAAGGGCTGTGCAATGTCGCGGTGATCGCCTACGGCAGCACCCAGCGCACGGTCGGGCGCAAGCAGGCCTCCCAGCGCGAGATCAACCCCTATGAGACGCCGTTCAGGCCGTTCCTGCCCGCCAGCGCCTACGCGCTGGCGGCCGCGCGGCACATGCATGCATTCGGCACCACTCGCGAGCAACTCGCCGCCGTCGCCGTCGCCGCCCGCGACTGGGCGCTGCTCAATCCGGCGGCCTGGGAAAAGAAGCCCTTGACCATCGAGGGCGTGCTCTCCGCACGCCTGGTGAGCTACCCGTTTACGGTGCGTGATTGCTGTTTGGTTACCGATGGCGGTGGCGCAATCGTGGTGACCTCGGCCGAACGCGCGCGCGCCTGTAAGAAGCCGCCGGCCTACGTGCTGGGCTGCGGCCAGTCGGTCACGCACGCCAGCATCTCAAGCATGCCGGACCTGACGGTGACGGGAGCCGCAGCCTCGGGGCAGGCTGCCTACAAGATGGCGCGGCTCTCCCCGGCCGATGTCGATGTGCTGGAGCTTTATGACGCCTTCACCATCAACACCATTCTGTTTCTGGAAGACCTCGGCTTTTGCAAGAAGGGCGAGGGCGGCGCCTTTGTAAGCGATGGGCGGATCGCGCCCAAGGGAAGCCTGCCCGTCAACACCAACGGCGGCGGCCTCTCCTACTGCCACCCCGGCATGTATGGCCTGTTCTTGTTGATCGAGGCGGTGCGTCAACTGCGCGGCGAATGCGGCGCGCGCCAGGTCAGGGATTGCGAGGTCGCCATCGCCCACGGCAATGGCGGCGTGCTATCCTCGCAGGCAACCGTCATCCTCGGTGCACCGGCGACGCTATAGTTGCCGGCCGAGGTTCCCCTAGCGACAGGTTGTGAGCAAGGCGCACGGCTTTTGCCCGTCGGCATAAAAGTCGTAGCGGAAGCCGGCGGTAAAGAACAGATCGGTTTCGGTTTGCGTCGCCCCGCCCTGGCGCCGATCCGTCCATTTGGCGCCGACCTCCAACTCCAAACTCAGGTCTCGGGTCCAGTAGTAGTTGACGAGAATGGACGGCAGGATGGTGAATTCGCGCAAATCGGTGGTGTCACCCTCCTGGTAGCCGAGGCGCAAGCGCGGGTTGATGCGCAGCTCGTTGCTCAATGGATAGCGGGCACTGAGGTCTAACACATAGAGATTGGAAGCCTCCAGATCGGCCACGCGAACGCCGGCGATGTACATGTCGCCCTCGGCAAATAAGTTCGTCCGCGTCAGCTGGGCGGAGTAGTAAAGCTCGGTGCCGGTCGGCAGCATGGCCTCAATCCCGCCCGAGGCAACGGTACCCGAAAGGCTGGAGGCGGTTGCGTCCAGGCTCACCTGATAGTCCTTACCAAGCGGAAAAGCGTAGCCGACGGTCGCCGATTGATAGGTCGGCGTGCGATCGATGGCGAACTGGTCCACCTCTTCCTTGCTGTGCAGCTTTAGCAGGTCATAGAGGGTCAGGAAGGGCTGGCCTTGCAGCGCGTTCCACGCCGTCAAATAGGGCGATTTGCGGTAGTCGAGGCCGGCGCTGATGATGGACTTGTCGGGCAGCGTCCAGGAGCCGCTGAACATCGCCGCGTTGAGCTCCTGGAAATGCACGTCGTAGTCGACCAGGGCAAAGGCAGATTTGTCGGCATCGATATAGCGCAGCTCGCCGCCGATCGCCTGCCGATCTAGGACCGAGCGGCCGCGTTGCTCGATGGCGAACACGGTTGCCTCCAAGTTCCCCCAGAAATGCCCGAAATCGACGCTGGCGCCGTAAAAGTAGCGATCGTCCTTGAAGGGCTCGTCCGCACGCCGCTCGACCGGGGATCCGCCCACGACGTTGACGCGCATGTTGGGATTTGCCTGCCAACTGGCGACGCCACCGTCAAAGCGACCGACGACGCCGCCGGTGTTGCGCGTTTGCCGCCCGAGCCTGGTCATAAGGTCCCATTGCTTGACGGTTGTCTCGAAGAACAGCGCCGCGATGCTGACGATTTCCCGGTTGTCGTCGAACTTGTGCTCCTCGGTTCCGGAAAAGCGAAACTTGGACTTGAACTGATCGTTGCTCCAGACCGCACTCAGGTCGAAGCTGGAGAGCAGCGAGTTCTGGTGCGTGAGATGGGCATCCTTGTCTTCGTTCGGGTTGGGCGGTAGCGAGGGATCGCGGAGCGTGCGGAAGCTGTCGTCGCGAATGTAGAATTGCGACGCACTGCCCGAAACCATCCAGGTCGTTCCGGCACTGCGCGGCGGCGCGCCGGGTTCGCCGGACTGGGCCTTGCCGGGGTGCAAGCGTTGGCCCGGCTCGCCGCTGGCGGTGAGAATGCCATCGAGGCGCTGACGCACGCCCTCGCTTCCCTCGCCGATGGGATAGCGGCGCAGATAGTCCTCGTATTGCGCGCGTGCCTCGGCAATCTGCCCGGCCTTTTGGTAGGCAACGCCCAATAGCTCCTGTGCCTCGGCGCTGCGCTCGTTGTCCGGTCGGGCGAGAACCTTGCGCAAGAGCTCGATGGCTTGCGCGTAATTGCCCTTCTTGAGGGCGGCCCGGGCCTCGTCCATCGCCGCGCCAAGGTCGGCGGGCGACGGAGCACCGCCGGCACGCTCTTTTGGCCGGGCCGGTGGCGGTAGCGGTGCGCCGGGCTTGGCGGGGTTCAGGCTCGCCGACCAATCCCCGCGCGAGACCGTCGTGTCCCAGTCGGCGCCGATGCGGGAGGGAAAGCGCGGCTGACAAGCTGCCTGCGGGGTCTTGCCTGCGATGGCAATCACCAGACTTTCAAAATCCAAACCGGGAGCGACCTGATAGGCAACGGGGTGCAGGAACTGCACGCGCAGCACCGGTCCGGCGGGCTGATCGATTTCAAAATCGATGGCGCGAATGGCGGCGGCCGGACTGTTGGGGGCGCGCAAGGCCTCGCGTCGCAGGACGGCGAGCGCGGCCGCTTGCGTCGGGTCGATGGCGCGCACGTTAATGCGCAATTCCTCGCCCGTCGTCAGCGGAAAATGGCTGACGTAGCGGATGCGGAAGTTGAAGTCGATCTTGACGAGGATGCAGCTGGCCGAGGCCTGGAACAGCCGCAGCCCCGACAAGGCGCGGTCGAGCACGGGCTCGGCGGCGGCAGGCGGCGGCAGCTGGCAAGCCCCAATGGCGGCGGCCGCGATCAGCATGCGCCGCAGAGCGCGCGCCCATACCAACCAACCCTGCGGCTTGCCGCCCAACGCCATCGCTACTCACGTCCTACGCCGTTACGCCCAAAACACCGTTCGTTCTCAATCGCCGAAGCTGCGGGTGTTGCGGTGACAGCTTTCACAGGGCGCCGTCGTATTGGGGTGTCCGGTGCGCGGCTTGCCGATGGCGAAAACGCCGTTGTGGCAAGTGGCGCAGCCGCTGACGATGCCCGTGTGATTCATTCTGGTACCGGCGAATGCCACGGTGCTCCTGTGGCAGGTTTCGCAGGCAAGCGTGGTGGGAACGTGGGTTGCCGGCTTGCCGAGCGCGGTGGTCCCGTTGTGGCAGCCGGCGCAGCCCGTGGTAATGCCGGTATGGTTCATGATGGCGCCGGCGAAGGACACCGTCGACTTGTGGCAGGTCTCGCAGGCGGCCGAGGTGGCCACGTGCTTGGCCGGCTTGCCGAGCGCGGTGGCCCCGTTGTGGCAGCCGGCGCAGCCCGTGGTAATGCCGGTATGGTTCATGGTGGCGCCGGCGAAGGACACCGTCGACTTGTGGCAGGTCTCGCAGGCGGCCGAGGTGGCCACGTGCTTGGCGGGCTTGCCGAGCGCGGTGGCCCCGTTGTGGCAGCCGGCACAGCCGCTGCTAATGCCGGTGTGGTTCATGGTGGCGCCGGCGAAGCTGACCGTCGACTTGTGGCAGCTCTCGCAGGCGGCGCTGGTCGGGATGTGCTTGGCCGGTTTGCCGAGCGCGGTGGCCCCATTGTGGCAGCTGGCACAGCCGCTGCTAATGCCGGTGTGGTTCATGGCCGTGCCGACGAAGCTGACGGTGCTCTTATGGCAGGTTTCGCAGGGAGCGGTGGTGGGGATGTGCTTGGCCGATTTGCCGAGCGCCGTGCTGCCGTTGTGGCAGCTGGCGCAACCGCTAGTCACGTTGGTGTGCACGAACTTGGCGCCGGCAAACGACACCGTGCTCTTGTGGCATAGTTCGCAAGACGCCGAGGTGACGATGTGGGTCGCCGATTTGCTCAGCGCCATGCTGCCGTTGTGGCAGCTGGCGCAGCCGCTGCTAATGCCGGTGTGGTTCATGGGCGTCCCGGCGAAGGCGACCGTCGACTTGTGGCAAGTCTCGCAGGTTGCGGTGGTCGGAATGTGCTTGGCGGATTTGCCGAGCGCGGTGGCGCCATTGTGACAGCTGGCGCAGCCGGCCGTGATGCCGGCGTGGTTGAAGCTGGCGCCGGTAAAGGCCGTCGTCGACTTGTGGCAGGTCTCGCAGGCCGCGGTGGTGGCGACGTGGGTCGCGGGCTTGCCGCGGGCGGTGGTGCCGTTGTGACAGCTGGCGCAGCCGGCCGTGATGCCGGTGTGGTTGAAGCTGGCGCCGGTAAAGGCGATCGTCGACTTGTGGCAGGTCTCGCAGGCCGCGGTGGTGGCGACGTGGGTCGCGGGCTTACCGCGCGCGGTGCTGCCGTTGTGGCAGTTGGCGCAGCCGGCGGTGATGCCGGTGTGGTTCATGACGGCGCCGGTAAAGGCCGTCGTCGACTTGTGGCAGCTCTCGCAGGCCGCGGTGGTGGCGATGTGGGTCGCGGGCTTGCCGCGCGCCGCGGTGCCGTTGTGACAGCTGGCGCAGCCCGCGCTGATGCCGGTGTGGTTCATGACGGCGCCGGTAAAGGCTGCCGTCGACTTGTGGCAGCTCTCGCAGGCGGCACCGGTGGGGAGGTGCGTGGCCGATTTACCGATCGCGCTGGTGCCGTTATGGCAGCTGGCGCAGCCGGCCGTGATGCCGGTGTGGTTCATGGGCGTGCCGGCAAACGCCGCCGTCGACTTGTGGCAGGTCTCACAGGCGGCCGTGGTGGGAATGTGCTTGGCCGATTTGCCGATGGCGCTGGTGCCGTTGTGGCAGGCGGCGCAGTTGGTGATGCCGACCGGGTGATCGAAGCGAGCGCCGGCGAACGAGGCCGTGCTCTTGTGGCAGGTTTCGCACGGAGCGGAGGTGGCGATGTGGGCGGTTGGCTTGCCCGGCGCCGTGGCGCCGTTGTGGCAGGAGGCGCAGTTGGTGATGCCGACCGGGTGATCAAAGCGGGCGCCGGCAAACGAGGCCGTGCTCTTGTGGCAGGTTTCGCAGGGGGCCGATGTGGCAATATGCGACTTCGATTTACCCAGCGCCTTGCTGCCGTTGTGACAGGAGGCGCAGTTCCCCGTAATGCCGCTGTGGTCCCAGCGTACCGCAAGGAAGGAGAAGGTATTCGTGTGGCAGCTCTCGCATGGGGCGGCAGTGTCGATGTGGCTTGGGGGCTTGGCGCGGGCATGGGCGCCGTTGTGGCAGTTGGCACAGGCGCCAGTGATTTGGTTGTGATTGAAGCGCACCTGCACCCAGGTCGCGGTGGTATGGCACGCCTCGCAATTGGCGGTGGTCGGCCCGTGCGTGCCGCGCTGCCCGGGGGCAATGCCGCCGTTGTGGCAGCCGATGCACTGCCGGGGCGTACCCTTGAAACGGCCATTGACGTGGCAAGACGTGCAATCGACGCTGTAATGACTGCCCGTGAGGGGGAAGCCGGTCATGAAATGATCGAAGGACCGCTGCTGCGCCTCGGCGCGCGCGCCCAACAGCTCGACCCCGGCCAGCCCGAAGCAGAGCAGGATCGCCAAGCCCCTCAGCAGTCTAAGCATCAGTTCACAGCCTATAAGCTCCGTTCCACTTTTGATGATTTTTGATTTTGCCCGCGCATTGGCCTGCCGGCCCGGATCGGCGCTTTCCGCGCAGCCGGGACGGTTGCCGGACCAACCTAGCGGGGTCGCGACAAGCGGCGAGGATCGTCGAGATGGTGCTGGAGTAACGGCAGTCCGCGCTGAGCGGTCGCCCGACCGACCGTCAGATGTCTGCCCAATTTGCCGACCGTTCCGTCGTCCGTAAGCACCCTAGTTTGGCGCACGTGCGTCTGCCACGCGCACCAAACATACTTGCAACCACAACGCGCCCTATCCGGGACTATTCCGTCAGCAAACGGAAAAGTTTTGCCAATCTCTGAAGCCCGCCAAGGGTCGAGCGCACCCGGCGGCGCCGGGGTCGCGGTTTTGCGGTTTTTTGCCGTAGTCGGGGCCAGGCGCTTGGCTCAGAGCGCGCGGGGCAGCTTTCGGCGCCGACCCCTGTGGCGCTGGGCGAAGGCGTCCGGCGGCGCCAACCCCAGGACGCCCGGGCTGGCGCGTGGGCCGGAGGGTCCGTGCCCCCGCGCAGGGCCTCGGCGCAGCCCGTGCCAAAGTAAAACGGCCCGCCGACGGTCAATGCCGTCACGTCGGGCCGTCCCCCAAGATTTCCTGCGGACGTTTCCCTCTGGACGTCCGTCCTGCCGGTCGCGGGCGCTCCGTTACTCGGTCCAGCCCGCCACCAGTGCCGCCTTTTCCTGCGCGTCGGGATAGAGCCTGCCGCCGCTAGCGGCGCGAATGGCGGCCTCGAGCGCCACGTCGGCGGCATCGGCGTTTGGTCCCGACGCCGGCGTGAAGTTCGTGCCCGGGTTCACCGGGGTGGCATCAAGTCTCGCGTGCGCCTGGACCGTCCACTGACCATCCCCGCCGCGGCAGGCAAAACCGGCAAAGTGCGCCTGCGCTACCATGTCTCTGAGCTCGTAGCGCCGGCAGGGCTGCTGGCCGATGGAGCGGAAGGTGAAGGCCGCCTCCAGCTCCCAGCTGCCACCCCCGGCGAGCTCCGCCCGCACCGGTATGCCGCGGGCGGTATGCTCGAGCAGGTCCTGCAAAGGACCCTGGGCCGTCAGGCTGCCGTCGCTGACGCCAATGAAGCTCGCCGTTGGCACCGATGAAGCGGCCCGGGGCTGGAGCAGCGAGCCCAGGCCGGCGCCGATCAACAGGGCCAGGGAGGCGGCGATCGCCATGGGATAGTGCTGGTGCCAGGGATGCCGGGGGGCTCGCATGGGTCGGGCTTGCGGCAGCTGCCGGACTTGGCTTGGACGCGCGGCCACCTGGGCGGGCGCCAAGTCGGCACGGCGGATCCGCTCGATCAAAGGCTCGAGGCGATCGACCCCAATCGAGGCCCGGAACAGGTCTTGCAGCGGAGAAAGCGTGGCGCGGAACTTTTCAACTTTCTGTCTCAACTCCGGGTGCCTTTGCAGCACCGCCTCGACGGCGTCCCGCTCGGCGGGATCGAGGACACCATCGGCATACGCCATCAACACTTCATCTGACACTACGGACACGACGAGTCTCCATTGTCGTGGTCGCCTTGGCAGGCGCCCCATTGATTGCATCGTGGATCGCCAGCCGCGCCCGAGCCAAGCGGCTCATGACCGTACCGACGGGGACCTTCAGCACTTCGGCTGCCTCCTGATAGGTTAAGCCGTCCACACAAACCAAAGCGATCAGCACCCGATGCTCGGGCGAGAGCTGCTCGAGGCCGCGAAGCACCGCGGCGAGCTCCAGCCTGTTTTCCACAACCGCGCGTCCATCGCTTCCGACCAGCGTGTCGACCGCCTCGACATCGACGGATTCGCCGCGGAACCGATCCGCACGCTTCCGGTCGAGCCAAAGGTTCTGTGCAATGCGAAACATCCAACTGTCGAGCCGCGTCCCGGGCTGCCATTTGTCCCTATTGGCCAAAGCACGGGCACACGTCTCCTGCACAAGGTCATCGCGCTGATCTGCATTTCCCGTGAGGGCATATGCAAACCCGGCAAGGCGCGGCAAGAAGGCGATCATCCTCTCGCGAAAATCGTCGCCGTCGGCCTCACCTTGCGGGCCTGCCACATAACGCGCGGGATGCTCGCCTATTCCCTGGCGGGTTCCGCTCCGATGTGAAGCCGCGGCAAGCGAAGCCTTTGAACCCGTGGTCACTTTCATTGCCTGGCCAGTCCTTGCCTGAAAGAAACGGTGGTGTGACATTTTTCGCACGCCCGGCCGAAAGCTCCGTCATGCACGTCATCTTGGCCGTGGCAGGCATGGCACGCGCTGGGGGCGCCCACTTTCGCGCCCGTGCTCGTCTTGTGACAGGCATGGCACTGGAGGGCACGGTGGGCACCGGTCAGGGGGTAGGAGGTCTGCTTGTCGTGGTCGAACCGCCAGCGCGACCAGCCGTTGGGGTTGTGGCAGGTGGCGCAATTGGGGCCCAAACGTCCGGCGTGGTGCACATCCTTGTGGCAGCTGGCGCAGGCGCGGGAGGCATCCTTGAAGGAGGGGGTGCGATGGCAGGCCTCGCAGGGCACGGCGGCGTGCAGGCCGATCAGGGCAAAGCGCGTCAGGTCATGGTCGAAGGCGACCGCCTGGCGCCAGCCGGTCTCCTTGTGACAGCTCTCGCAGGCAGCCCCGAGCTGGCCCTTGTGGGGATCATCCTTGCGGTGGCAGGCGGCACAGTTGGTGGCCAACCGCTCGCGCCGGGCCTCGCCGGTGTGGCAGCGTTCACAGGCGAGCTTGGCATGGCCGCCGCGCAAGGGAAACCGGGTCGCCTTGTTGTGGTCAAAGCTGACGGCGGACCATTTGGTGGGCGCATGGCAGGTCTCGCAGCTGCTGCCATTGCGCCCCGCATGCTTGTCCTCAAGGCCGTGACAGGAGCTGCAGCTGGTGGCCAAACCCTGGTAGCGCTCGCCGGCGTGGCACTTGGCACAGGCGACCTCCTTGTGGGAGGCCACCAGTGCGAATCGCGTCTTGGAATGGTCGAAGAATTTCACGCGCCTCCAGGCCTCCTCGCCGTGGCAGCCTTCGCACTTTTCGCCCAACCGGCCTTTGTGCGCGTCGTTCGACCTGTGGCAGTCGAAGCAGCGCCCGGGCGTCTCGCGGTATTTCGTGTTCTTTAGATGGCAACCATCGCAGCTTGCGCGTTTGTGAGCTCCCGTCAGGGTGAAATTGGCAAAAGCGTGATTGAAGGTTTCGCGGTTGAGCTGAACGATGTCGAAGCTGCGGCCCTTGTGGTCGGTATGACAGGTCTTGCACTCGCCCTTGAGGGCTTCGGGGTGGCGGCCGTGGTAGTTGCGCTTGGCCTGGCGATCCGCCGCGATCGGCTTGTGGCAGGCCAAGCACAGCGCGGATTGGGATTTCTGGGCAAACGGCTCATGGCAGCTCTTGCACGTCGCCTCGAGCTCAGCATGCGCGCCGATCAACGGTCCCGGCATCACCAGCTTTTCGAAGATGCCCTGGGCACGTGCCATGGAGAGGGTCGCCAACAGGAGCAAAACACCCAGTAATATCAATGTCCCGTGCCGTTGCACCGGCGTTCCGATCAGTACAGATGAACGGCAACCACGTGGATGACGGCTGCGAACAGGAGGATGGCAAACAGCGGCAGGTGCAAGACGTGCCACAAGCCAAACAGGCGCTCGAAGAACACAAAGGCGGCGGTCCTGTTGACCGCGGCGAGGTACTCAGCAAGGAGCCTGCGCACGGCCTTGATATGCCGACGCCGCACGCGCCACGACCAGCCGAGCCGCTTGGCCTCGGCGCCAATGTGCCGTTCGGCTACGCGGCTGAGCCGGGCCTTGAGGCCGAGCGAGGTCAAGCGCAGGTTGAGCACGCCAATGAGCGACGACAGCACGCCGCTGCGGCGGGGGTGGGCGGCCGCGGCGTGTCGGTCGAGCGCGGCGAGCACGTCGGGCGGCAGCGACAGCTCGCCGGCGATGGCGCCCTTGAGGGCGGCAACGTCGGCTTGCAATTCGGCGATTTGCGCGCGCCGGCCATAAAGGCCCAGGTGGATGCGGCCATAAAGATAGCGACCGATCAGGCCGCTGAGGGCCACCGTCAGCATGGCCAACAGGGCGACGTTGCTGTTGAGCGAGCCCAGCTTGAAGTTGGCGTGCAGCAGGATCAGCGCCGGCCCGATCACGCCGAGCATCATGTGGAGCCGGAACCAGCCGGTGACACCGCCAAGGATCTTCAGGCCGGTCAGGCGTTTGCGCAGCGGATAACCTAGCAACAGCAGCATGGCGCCGGCGCCGCCGATGCCGAGCCAGTAGCCGACGCCGGTTTCCGGCGTCAGGTGACCCTCATCGCGCATCTGCCAGCCGTAAATCAACGCCGCCGCCACCATGATTGCGAACGTGAGCGAGGGAAGCTGGCTGGCGAGCGTGGCTGGCGGGCGCGAGGTCTTGGGCGGGGAGCGCCGCGGCGGCGGGCGTTGAGCCTCGCCCGCCTTGGCCGCCGTCGCTGGCGCGGTCCGGGGCGTCGATCGTGCCGCTTGGCCTGGAGCCGCGGCGGCAGCATCCGTGCGCCGCGGCATCGGTAAGGAGGCTGAAGCGGTCATCGTCCCCCCGCGCGCCAAGCGCATCTTCTCTCCCCAAGCAGGCTGGGTCCGGAAGCAGCGTCCCGGTGGCTCGCTCGATGGTGGCGCCCCCAATCGAGACCCCAACACTACTTGACACAAGCAGGCGCTTTTGTGGCCGAAGCTTGGCGAAAGCACCCGCTGCGGGCGCGGGCATGCCGGCAGGGTTTGGCGAAGGCGTTCGCGCCTTCTCGACGGCGGCGCGGATCGGCACAATTTCGCGCCAATGCAAGGGAATAGTCGCTTGGCAATATCGTTGTGCCGGCGATATCGGCGCGCCGCGACGAGACGGATCGATGCGCCTGCTGACGAAATCGATCACAACAAAGACCATCGCAATCGAGCCGACGATGGCATTAACTGTAGCAGCAGCATGTGGAGCCGGCACGATGACCCCCTCGCTCGCCTTGGGCCTCACTCTCGCTGGCGTCGCTGTGGCGGCGCTCGTCTTTGTTGTTAACCGCGCCGGCGGCGGTGCGAGCAGCGAGCTATCGCACGCGCTCGCCCAACTCGGCGTCGTTCGCCTGAAGGAGCTTGAGCGTTCGTGGCGCGGCAGGACCGATGAGGCCCGCATCGAACTGCTCCGTCAACTGTTGGAAGAGGCGCGCGGCTCGCGCGCCTGGCGCTGGAGCGGCCGTGCCAAGCCGGCGGTGCTGGTCAGCGCCAGCTTGTTGGCGCTGATTTTGTGTGGCCTCACGCTTTTCGGCCTGGCCGATGAGCCGGCGGCAACGCCGCGCGCCGGCGAAGCCACGGGCGTGCTGGCGCAGGATCCCGACCTTGCGCGCCTGGAGCTTTACGCCAAGGCGAAAGCGCCGCGCCCGCCGGCGAACGCCTCCCCGGCCAAGGCGGCCGAGCTGCCCGACGTCGACACCATGATCGAGCGGCTGGCGCTGCGCTTGCAAAAGAAGCCGGACGATGTCCAGGGCTGGCGCATGCTGGGCTGGTCCTATTTCAACGTCCAGCAGCCAGCCAAGGCGGTGGAGGCCTACGCACGCGCCGCCGCCCTAGAGCCGCAGTCGGCGGCGATCAAGGGCGCTTTGGGTGAAGCCATGGTCGCGGTTGAGAACGGCACCGTGTCGCCGCAAGCCGCCGAAACCTTCAATGCTGCGCTGGCGCTCGATGCGAAAAATCCCAAGGCGCGCTACTTCGTGGCGCTGGCGCTGGAGCAGACCGGCAAGAAGAAGGAGGCACTCGACGGCTGGCTCGCTCTGCTGGCGGAGCCAATGGATGATGAGCCGTGGGTGGCCGACCTGCGCCAGCGCGCACAAGGCCTGGCGCGCGAGCTCGGCGTCACCCTGCCGGCCCAGCCCGTGCCGGCGGCGCAAGCGAGCGGCGAGAGCGCCAGCGCCGGCGCGGGCAAGCCCGAGGCCAAAAGGGGCCATGGGTCGCGGGCCTTGACGGCGGAGGAAATGCGGCTGGCGCAGGCGCTGCCGGCCGATCAGCAGCAGGCCATGATCCGCAGCATGGTGAGTAGCCTGGCAGACCGGCTCGAAAGCAAGCCTCGCGACGAAGAGGGGTGGATGCGGCTGATCCAGTCGCGGGTGGTCCTCGGTGAGGAAGGCGCCGCGCGCGAGGCGCTGGCGCGCGCGCTCGCCGTGTTTGCCGATGATGCCTCCGCGGGCGGCCGCATTGCCGCCGCCGCCAAGGAACTGGGCCTCACCAACAACTAGGCTGTCGCCGAGATCGGGTAAGACGTGCCGCTCACCTTCGATCCCATTTTGGCGTTTTACGCCGTCCCGCTCCTGGTCGTGTGGACGGTCTATCTCGGCATGCGCAAGAAGGTCGACGTGCGCAGTCGCTCGACCCAGGCCGAGGCAAAGGAAGCGGGCCTGACGGAACCCGCCTCGCTGCATCCCCTGATCGACCCCGTGCTGTGCTTGGGCTGCGGTGCCTGCGTTCGGGCGTGTCCGGAGGTTGCTTCCGGGCACCCCGTCCTCGGCATTATTGATGATAGGGCCGAACTCATCGAGCCCGCGAGCTGCATCGGCCACGGCGCCTGCAAGACCGCCTGTCCAACCGACGCCATCACCTTGGTGTTCGGTACGGAAACGCGCGGCGTCGAGCTGCCCATCGTCAAGCCCGACTTTCAGACCAATGTGCCCGGGTTATTCATCGCCGGCGAGCTTGGCGGCATGGGCCTGATCCGCAATGCGATCGAGCAGGGACGCCAGGCGATGGAGTCCGTCAAGGCCTTGGGCGCTGGCGGACAGACCGGCGACATGCTCGATGTGGTGATTATCGGTGCCGGGCCGGCGGGCTTTTCCGCAAGCCTCGGGGCCCTCGGGCACAAGCTCAAATTTGTGACCCTCGAGCAGGACAGCTTCGGCGGTACGGTTGGGCACTTCCCGCGCGGCAAGCTGGTGATGACCGCACCGGCCATGCTGCCGTTGATCGGCCGCATGCAGTTCCGCGAGGTGAGTAAAGAGACGCTGATGGCGTTTTGGCACGATGCTCTGAAAAAGACCGGACTCAAGATCCGTTATGGCGAGCGCGTCGAATCGGTGACGCGGCAGGGGGCGGGCTTCATCGTCAAGAGCAGCGCCGACAGCTATCAGGCGCGCAGCGTCTTGCTTGCGATCGGTCGGCGCGGCACGCCGCGCAAACTGGAGGTGCCGGGTGAAGAGCAATCCAAGGTGGTCTACCGCCTGATCGACCCCGAGCAGTATCGGGGGCAGCACGTCGTCGTGGTTGGCGGCGGGGATAGCGCGCTCGAGGCGGCCGCGAGCATCGCCGAGGAGGCGGGCACGACCGTTACCCTCTCCTACCGCAGCGAGGCGTTCGGCCGGGCCAAGCAAAAGAACCGCGTCCGTGTCGATGCGGCGGTAAAGGCGGGCTCGCTCACCGTCATGCTCAAATCAAAGATCAAGGCGATCGGCGAGAAGGACATCCAGATCGAGCACGACGGCAAAAAACTCACACTCAAGAACGATGCCGTCATCGTCTGCGCCGGGGGCATTCTGCCCACGGCCTTTCTCAAGAGTTGCGGCATCGAGGTGGAGACCAAGTATGGCACCGCCTAGGTACGCCATGCCGTTTAGCGCTTTGGCGGGCTTTGCGCTGGCCTTGTCGCTGGCAGCCCAGTGCGGCTTGGCCCAACAATCGGCGAGCGCTGAGGCCGATGCCGCCCTGCGGACGGGCGCCTTCGCGCGCGCGGCCAACTTGCTCGAACAGCAGGCTAGGGCCGGTGACCCGGAGGCGCAGTACAAACTTGCTGCGCTCTACCGCCTAGGCCGCGGCGTCGAACAGGACGAGGCGGCGGCGTTCCGCTGGATGAAATCGGCCGCCGAGCGCGGCCACGCCGAGGCTCAACTCAATCTCGCCAAGATGTACCTGGCGGGCCGCGGCGTCGCCGCCAACGTGGCCGAGGCCCGCGCCTGGTTGGCGAGGGCGGCGGCCAACGGCCGCAGCGAGGCCGTCGCGCTCGCGCGCGAGATCGACCAGCAACCCCGTCGCGAGACGCCGAAGCAGGCCCCGGCAGCTTCGCCGCCGAAATCGGCGGCCGGATCGGCTGGGCGGTCGGCGCGCAAAGACCTCGCCGGCGGACGCAATGGCTTGCCGGCCGTGCTCGATGCCGCCTGGCGCGGCCAGGCGCAAGCGCTCGGTCAACTGATCGCGGCCGGTGCCGCGCTCAGCGTCACCGATGAGGACGGCAACACCCCGCTGGCGCTCGCCGCGGCCGCCGGCCATAAGGCAAGCCTGGAGCTCATCCTGGCTGCCGGCGCCGATGCCAACGCCGCAAATCGGGCCGGCGAAACCGCCCTGATGCTGGCGGCAGGGAAGGGCCACACGGACAGCGTCAGCCTCTTGCTGGCGCGTAACGCCGCCGTCGGCCATCGCAGCGCCAGCGGCGAAACGGCCCTGAGCAAGGCCATTCGCGGCTGCAAGCTGGACGCCGCCAAGGCCTTGATCGGCAAGGGCGCGCGCGCCGGCGGTACGGTGGAGGGCGGGGTGACGATGTTGATGCTGGCGGCGGCTTTTTGCGCCGAGGCCATTCAGCTCCTGGACGCCGGCGGCGCCTCACCCGTCAACGCCGTGGACGATCGCGGGCGCACGGCGCTGTGGCACGCCGCCGACCGCGGCAACGGCGCGGCGGTGCGGGCGCTCATCGGCAAGGGGGCCGACGGCCGCATTGCCGACCAGCAAGGCCTAGGGCCCCTGCTGCGGGCGATCGAAAGCGGGGAAAAAGAGACCGCCCAGCTGCTTCTCGTCAAGGGCGCCGAGCTCGATCGGCGTTCCGCGGCCGGCAATAGCGCTTTGATGCTGGCCTCCCAGGGCGGGCAACTCGAGGTGGTACGCGCGCTGATTGAACTTGGTGCCTCGGCCGATCTCAGGAACGAGCAGGGCTATACGGCGCTGATGCTGGCCAGTGCGGCGGGCCACGGTGAGGTGGTCAAGGCGCTGCTTGCGGCGGGTGCCGACCGTGGCCTCAGGAACAAGCGTCGGCAGACGGCCGTCGACATTGCCAACGCTTCCGGGCAGACGGCGGTGGCGGAGCTACTGAAATAGCCCCGGCCGGCTCATGCGCGCGGCAAAGCGCCGAGCCAGCGCGCTCGTGGTGCAGGGCACCCCGGTTGGTACCCACGACGTATTGTTGAGGAAAAGATCGCAGCGGGTGAGCTGGCGACCGAGGGGTGTGGTCATGCATACCGTATCGCCAAGGCGATAGGCTGCGCCCTGATAGCGGCACAGGCACGGAATGGGCTGGCCGGTGGCGCCATCGATCACGCCGTGGAAGGGAGAGCTCGGCCATGCCGGCGGCGGCGGGCCGGAGCCTGGCGCGGGCGCGGCCTGGTGAGCTTCCTCGGCGCGCGCCGGTGACAATAGCGCGGCGATGATCGTCGCCAGTGCGAAGACCATGAGGCGAGGCCGCGAGGTTTTCTTCGTCATCCCATGCGCCTGACAAGCTAGCACGTCCGCCGGGGGCCGCGAAAGCGGCGAGCACGAGGGCTAACGCCTTTCGCGTCCGTGCCCAAGCGCCGGCCCGAGCTGGACCAAGAGACTGGCGCCAAGAATGAGGGCGGCACCGACCCAACCCAAGGCGCTCAGTCGCTCGTCCAGCAGCAGATAGGCCGCGGCGGCCGCAAACAGCGTCTCGGTGCCGACAATGATCGCCGCTTCCGAGGGCGGCGTGTGCTGCATGGCGATGGTGAGCAGCGTAAACGTGAGCGCGCTCGAAAACAGCCCAACAAAGGCGATCTCGACGGCGGCCGCGCGCACGTGCGCCAGGCTCACTGGCTCGAGGGCGAGTGCGGCCAGGCCGGCTAGAAGCGCCACCACGCCGAATTGCAGGGCGGTGAAGCCGAGCGGGCGTCGATGCCGCGTGGCGCTTGCCGTGATCACCACCTGCACGGCCCAAAAGAAAGCCGAGATCGCCACCATGATGTCACCCCGTGAAAACGCGCTGAGCGTGCCGCCACCGAGCAGCCAGGTGCCGATCGCCGACATTGCCACCGCCGGCCACACCAGCACGTTGGGCATCTTGCCGCTCCAGCACAAGACGATGAGGGGCGTGATGACGACGTAGAGCGCGGTGAGGAAGCCGGTGTTGGTGACGGTGGCGGTTTCCAGTCCGGCTTGCTGCAGCCAGCCGGCGATGAGGAAAGCGGCGCCGCCGAGGCCGGAGGTCAGATAGAAATCCGAGCGGGCCGGCGCGGCCGCGCGCGTGCTTTCGCGTACGGCCAACGGGGCGAGTGCGACAAAGGCCACCAGGCCGCGCAAGGCAAGGAACGCCAGCGGTCCGATATGGGCCGTGGCCGACTTCTGGAACAGGAAGGCGATGCCCCAGATGGCGGCGGTAAAGAGCAGCACCAGATCGGCGTTGAGGCGAGACATTGACTTCTTCATCGCCGCGGTGTGCCCGTGCAAACGCTCGGTGGGGATTGGCGCCTGCGAGGGAGGCTGGACATTTAGCAGGCATCCTGGCGCGGTGGTGACCAACGGACCGCCAAATCCAGTGCCCGCGGCCCGCCTGCTTCGACCCGTCACGGCTCCATCTATAGGTTAGCCAAGCGGCTTGCCAGCAGGGGCCTGCGCGCAAAGCGCTTGCCAACCTAGTCCAATTGCCGCACTCCTGTTTTGCATGGTCCAGCTGGCACGCGGCATGCTGCCCAGCGTGCCGCGTGCAAAAGAATGTGCCGGCACAAGGGAGATGCAGCCATGAATCGTCGCAGATTCTTGAGGTCTGGTGTGGTCGCTGGCGCGGCCACGGCCGCGAGCATAGCGGCCCCGCAGGTGGTATCCGCACAAGCCAAGACTTTCAGTTGGAAGATGACCAATGCCTATGGTCCCGGGGCGCCGTTCTACGTGCAGGGACCCGGCAGCCCCACCGACTTCATCAAGATGGTCGATAGCATGTCGCAGGGCCGCTTGAAGATTCAGCATTTCGCGGCCGGCGAGCTGATCCCGGCGCTTGAAGGCTTTGATGCCGTGTCGAAGGGCACGGTCGAGATGAACTGCGCGAACGCCTATTTCTGGGCCGGCAAGACGTTCGCGGCACAATACTTCACGGCCGTGCCGTTCGGTTTCAATTTTCAGGGCATGAATGCCTGGCTCTACCACGGTGGTGGCCTGAAACTGTGGGAAGAAGTTTATGCACCCTTCAATCTGGTGCCGCTGCCGATGGGCAATACGGGCGTGCAGATGACGGGCTGGTTCCGCAAGCCGATCGAGAAGGTCGACGACTTGAAGGGCTTGAAAATGCGCATTCCCGGCCTGGCGGGTAAGGTCTATGCGCAGCTGGGCGTGGACGTGAAACTGCTGCCAGCCGGTGAGATTTTCCCGGCGCTCGAGCGCGGCGTGATCGATGCTGCGGAATTTGTCGGCCCGTACCAGGATCGGCGCTTGGGTTTGCACAAGGCCGCCAAATATTACCATACCACGGGCTGGCATGAGTCCTCGACGGTAACGGAGCTCATTGTCAATAAGGCGGCTTGGGAGTCGCTGCCGACGGATTTGCGCGAAATCGTCAGAGCCGCGGCCGGCGCCTGCAATGCCATTAGCCAAGCCTGGTGCGATGCAACCAATGCCGAGGCGCTGGAAGATCTGATAGCCAACCAGGGCGTCAAAGCCTCACCGCTTCCCCCCGAGGTGCTCGCCAAGCTCAAGGAGGCGACGATACAGACGCTAGCCGAAAGTGCCGGCAAAGACGCCATCGTCAAAAAAGTGCACGATAGCTACATGAATTTCAAAAAGGGTTGGGACAAATGGGCCGGCATTTCCGAGGGGGTTTATCACAGCCAAATCCGCGGACAAATCTAACCTCGGGCACCCTTGTGCCTGGGCCCACGCTGCGTCGCCGGCTCGCCGCCGGCGACGCAGCGCTTTGCGACAGATGGGGATGTCATTGATCAATTGGCTCGCAAGGGTGGCCGGTGCGCTCGACGCTCTGATCGATCGGATCGGCCGCGTCACCGGCTGGTGTTCATTCGCGATTGTCCTGGTGATGGCTTACAACGTGCTGCTGCGCTACTTCTTGCACACGGGTTCGGTCGCCATGCAGGAGCTTGAATGGCACCTGATGGCGCCAATCTGTATGCTTGGCCTGTCCTATGCGATCCTCAAGGACGGCCATGTGCAGGTCGACATCTTGTTTGGCCGCTTTCCCAAGCGCGTGCAGCGCCTGATCCAATTTCTGTCGACGGTGCTGGTCGTTGTCGTGATCGGTATCTTGCTTAAACTTTCCATCCCCTACGTGCTGCAATCCTACAACATTGGCGAGCAATCGCCCGACCCCGGCGGCCTCACGCATCGCTGGATCTTAAAAGCGATGCTGCCGATCGGGTTCACGCTACTCCTGATTCAAAGCATTGCGGCGATGTTGCGAGCTCTCATCCCCGTCATCGATCCGACGGCCACGGTCACCAGCGCGACGCACACGGTCTGACATGGTGCTAACTGAGTTGCTGGCGATCCTGTGCATCGTCTCGTTTTTCGTACTTCTGGCGATCGGCTTTCCCGTCGCCCTGACGCTGGCCGTCAGCGGCCTCTTCTGGGGCTATCTTGGCTTCGGGGCCGGTCTGTTCGATCTACTGCCAGCGCGCATCTACGGCGTGACCGCCAACTACACGCTGATCGCCATTCCGTTGTTCGTTTTTATGGGAGTGATGCTGGAGAAATCCAAGATTGCCGACGATTTGATGGATGTGATCGGCCACCTCGCCGGCGGCCTGCGCGGGGGCATGGGCATTGGCATCATCATAGTCGGTGTGCTGATGGGGGCAACAACGGGCATTGTTGGGGCCACAATCGTGACGCTCGGCCTGATCACCCTGCCGGCCCTGATGCGTCGCGGCTACCATCTGCCGACCGCGTGCGGCACGATTTGCGCCTCCGGCACGCTTGGCCAGATCATTCCGCCAAGCACCATCCTCATCTTGCTTGCCGACATTCTCGGCCAATCGGTCGGCACGCTGTTTGCCGCAGCGTTGTTTCCGGGCCTGGTGCTCTCGGCGATCTTTTGTTTCTACCTCTTCCTGCTCGGCATCTTCCGCCCGAGCATGGTGCCGCCCGTGGCATTACAAGAGCGAGAAGCCATGTCGAGGCCGGCGCTGCTGGCGGCGACGCTGCGCGTGGCGCTGCCCCCGATCGCTCTGGTGTTGGCCGTGCTGGGATCCATCATCGGCGGTGTGGCCGCGCCCACCGAAGCCGCCTCCATGGGCGCGCTCGGTTCCATTCTGGTGGTCGTGCTCGCGGGCCGGTTCAACTTCGCTGTGCTGCGAGAGACGGCGCTGGGGACGACGCGCATTACCGCGGGCATGATGTTCATTCTGATTTGCGCGCAGGTCTTCGCGCTCGCGTTCCGCGGCCTGCATGGCGAGCAGTTGGTGGCCGACCTCTTCACCGTCGTGCCGGGTGGCGTCGATGGCGTTCTGATCTTCATGATGGTCTTGATTTTTGTGCTGGGCTTTTTCATCGAGTGGATCGAAATCAGCTATATCGTGGTGCCACTGTTCCTGCCGCTGCTGCTCAATCTCAATGTCGATCTGGTGTGGCTTGCATCACTGATTGCGCTCAATCTGCAAACTTCGTTTTTGACGCCACCATTCGGCTGGGCATTGTTTTACCTGCGCGGCGTCGCGCCGCCGGAGGTGCCGACGCTTGCCATCTACAAGGGCGTCGTGCCCTTCATCGGCTTGCAGCTTCTGGCTCTGGTGATGCTCTATATTTATCCAGGCCTGGCGACCTGGTTGCCGCGGGCCATCGGTTGGTGAGGCTCAAGAAGAAGCCGGCTCGAGCGTGCCGATCGCCTAAAGCCCGCGCACCAAATTGCCGACCATCAAGACGATATAGGCCACCATGGCCAGCCAATATTCCTGGTGCGGCAGGTAGCGCGGCACGTTGATGCCGATGGCACCGAACTTGGAGATCAGCGCCAGGCCCGCCAGCAGCAGGGAGATCAGGAATACGAAAATCGATGGCGGGTTGAGACGCATGGGATGCGCACTCCGGCATAGGCGGCAACAGGTCAGCTGCCCGGAATAGTACGGGGTCAAACGGCGCCCGCAAATAACGATCTGGGCTGGGTAAGGGGCGGGCGCCTGCCGCTGCCTCCGGGTGGCAGCTCCGCCCAACCCCCGTGCCGGTATGAGCGCCGGGACGCGTGCTGGTCCGAGGCGTCCGACGAGGCCCTAGAGGGCGCCTCGCTTGCTAGAGGGCCTTCGCTTGCATGGGAGGCGCAGCCTCCGGGGATGGCATCTCGACGATGAAGCGCACCGTGCGCTGATCGCGGCCACCGGCATCGATCAGGCGGCAGACGACGAGCATCAAGCGGCTCGGGGCCAGGTTGCCGTCGGCCGCCGGGTGGGGTCCCAGCGCCTTGATCGCCGTGACCTCGTATTGGCGGTTGTCACCGTCGGTACTGGAAATGGCAATGCGGTCGCCGACCAGGAGCGGCTTGGCAAACGGGCTCGAGCTGTCGGTGCTGGCGCGCGTCAGCCAGAAGCCTTCATCGCCGACGGCACTGCCGCCCCTGGGGGTCGCTGGCGTCGTATCGAAGGACAGCTCCGAGCCCGATTGCTGCAGCGCCGAGCCGAGGCCAAGACCGAGCAGTAGGTCGGTGCGCAGGACGGCGGCGCCGGCGACGGCGGCAATCAGGCACGCCGAAACCATCGTCACCCGGCTCTTCCAAACGGTTAGCTGCATGGTTGCCCTTTGTCTCATCAGCTCGGTCCCATCGGTCTTGCGCACACACTACAGCAACAATGCAAAAGTGTGGAGGAGGGTGGGGGAGAAGACCACCCTGACCTGTCATCCCCTCCTCCACACACCACGCCGCGGGGAGGCATAGGCGCGGCGCAGATGACGCCAAATGGCAAGGTTGAGCGCTACCAGGAGCGCAAACGCCAAGCTCAGAAGGCCCAGGGCTTGGCGCTCATTCGGCGGGTTTGGACGGCCCCGCGTCTCGAAACTGAGCAGCGTTAACCTGTTCACCCGCTCGGCTGGGGTCTGGACCCCCTGAGGGCCGGTGTAGAGTGGCACGGCGTGAGCTCTGCCATCGTGAGTGCTGAGCGCGAAGGTCAGCAGCCAAAACAGCATCAGCGCCAGGGCAAAGTCGATCGCCGCTCGGCGGAGCGTTGTTCTGTTGACATGCCCGTACATGTCCTTCATCCCGCACTCCCTCGCGCTTGGTGCCGGCTCCGCGACCCGACCCGGCTCCTTGGCGCAAGGCATATGAACCAGGTTAGTAGGGCGTGGATACGCCGACAATATGGCCAATCCGTTTGATCCTGTGTCGGAATTAAGTGCCCTTTGGACCGAGATCTCCCAGCTCAAAACGAACGCCAAAGCGGCAAACAATCCGTCGCCGTCGGCGCCGGCTTCACCTCTCACGCGCCCGTGAAGAGCCGGCCCCGGCAGGCATGGGCGTCCGCCGGATCCCGTGCACGGCGTCCGCGGGATCCGTTGTGAGGGCGGTCGGATTGGCCTACAACTTTTGCCGGGCAGGAGACCCAACACAGGAGCGGGCCATGCAGCTCACAGCGCAGCAACTCGTGGATTTCAACGAGCTCGGCTATCTGGTGCTCCCCAACTGCTTTTCCGCCGAGGAGATGGGGGTGTTGCGCTCGGAGGCGGAGGGCATATTCGACAGCGACCGGCAGGAGGTGTGGCGCGAAAAGTCGGGCGCGCCACGCACGGCCTTTGCCGCCCACACCTACAACAAGGCCTTCGGCATCCTCGGTCGCCACCCCCGCCTCATCAAGCCGCTGGAGCAGTTCTTCGGCGAGCCGGTCTACATGCATCAATTCAAAATCAACGCCAAGGCGGCCTTCGATGGCGAGGTCTGGCAGTGGCATCAGGACTACGGCACCTGGAAGCGCGACGACGGCATGCCGGAGGCGCGTGCCATGAACATCTCGGTCTTCCTCGATGAGGTCATGCCTTACAACGGGCCGCTGATGTTCATTCCCAAGAGCCACGCGCGCGGCACGCTGGAGGCCGGACACGACAAGGCCACCACCAGCTATCCGCTCTGGACGCTCGACAAGGCCATGGTGACCAAGCTGGTGCAAGAGGGCGGCATCGTCGCCCCAACGGGCAAGCCGGGAACCGTGCTGATGTTTCACGGCAATCTCGCCCATGCCTCCCCGCCCAACATCACGCCCTATCCGCGCAAGATCGTGTATCTGACGCTGTGTGCGGTCTCCAACCACATCACCAAATTCAATCGCCCGGAGTTCATCGCCCACCGCAATTTTGCCCCGATCCAAGCCTGCGCCGACGACGCCCTTATCGAGTTCGCCCGTAAATACCGACAGGCGGCGGAGTAATTGGCGCCATCAGCGCGCGGTCAACGGCTCCCCAGCGCCGCCGCAGACGGCGCGCCAGCGCGATCAAGCGTTCAAAGGTGCCGCGCTCGGCGCCGCCGTCTCGACGCTGAGCCGGCCCGTGTCCCCAGCGTGGGCGTTGAGCGCCGACCAGCGCGTCCGCTGGTGCGCCATCGCTCAGGCGGTGAGCTTGAGCGTTTCGGCGGGGGCGGCTCGCCACGTCGCCCCGGCTGGCCCGAGTTCCACGGCTTTGAGGCCGGCGTGATGGCCATTGGCGCCGCCCCCAACCGTTGGCATCAGCTCTCGTTGAAGGCGGGGCGAAAAGATTGACGCGGCGAACGCAGTTTTTGTCGTTGCCGCCGTGGCACATTCGGCGCCATGCTCTGGCCACATGAGAGAATCGAAATTAGCTGTTACTGAGACGTTCGTGCTACCGACCGTTCAACCAATCATTGCTTAGGGCGGAGATTGTCATTGATTCCTGGCCGCTGGAGCGTGCTTGCCCTTTTGTTTGCCGTGCGGGCCACCATGGGGTTCCAGTATCAGAGCGTAGCCGCCGTCGCCCCGCTGATAGCGCGCGACATGGGGCTGACGCTGGCGGATATTGGCGTGCTGTTCGGCCTCTATCTGGCGCCGGGCATGGCGCTCGCCTA
>Ga0081540_1000159_pt1 | contig 69507 bp, 70 predicted proteins | sample TabmetS2T1R1_FD_71024 | JGI IMG/M metagenome (GOLD analysis project Ga0081540, IMG submission 71024) | Tabebuia heterophylla rhizosphere microbial communities from the University of Puerto Rico - S2T1R1 | ecosystem: Host-associated > Plants > Roots > Rhizosphere ...
CACCCGAGCGATCGAGCTCGGCCAGCGCGGCGATGACGTGGCGGACGCCCGCCTCGATCGTGTAGATCACCGAGCCGGTGCCTCCGTTGGTGTTGGGCCCATAGAGCAGGAACATGTTCGGGAAGCCCGGCACGGTCAGGCCGAGGTAGGCGCGCGGGACCGAGCCCCACTCGCCGGCCAGCGTGCGGCCATCGGCCCCCACGACCTCCATCGGCGCCACGAACCCGTGGGTCTTGAAGCCGGTCGCCAGCACGAGCACGTCGGCGGCGCGCTCCGTGCCGTCGGCGGCGCGGATCCCGCTCGGGGTGACCTCGGCGATCCGGTCGTCGACGAGCGCGACGTTCGGCTTGGCCAGCGTCGGATACCAGTCGTCGGTGAGCATGATCCGCTTGCAGCCGATCTCGTCGGCCGGCGTGAGCCTGCGGCGCAGCTCGGGGTCGGCGATCGCCTTGTTGATCTGCCGCCTGCCCAGCGCGCGGAAGGGGCCGAGCAGCCAGCGGTGCTTGGTCATCGCCGCCGCTCCGACCTCCATGAACGCGAACACCGCCGCGCGGTCGAGCCGCTGGACCGCCGGGACGCGCGCGAAGAGCTGCTGCACGCGCGGCGGGTAGGCGAAGTCGCCCTTGGGGATGGTCCAGCCGGGCGAGCGCTGGTAGATGTCGATGTGCGCGACGATCGGCTGGATCGCCGGCACGACCTGGATGGCGCTGCAGCCCGTGCCCACCACGGCGACGCGCCTGCCGGCGAGGTCGACGTCGTGGCGCCACCGGGCGGTGTGGAAGGCGGGTCCCTCGAAGGAATCGAGCCCCGGCAGGGCCGGGATGCTCGGGGTCGAGAGCTGCCCGCACGCCGTGACGAGCACGTCGGCCTCGGACGGCCCCGCGCTCGTGTCGAGCAGCCACTTGCAGCGCTCGCCGTCCCAGCGCGCGCGCCGCACCTCGGTGCTGGTGCGGATGCGGTCGAGCACGCCGTTGTCGCGCGCGACGTCCTCCAGGTAGCGCTGGATCTCGGCCTGCGGTGCGTAGCGGCGCGACCACCGCGGGTTGGGCGCGAAGGAGTACTCGTACAGGTGCGAGGCGACGTCGCACGCGGCGCCCGGATAGGTGTTGTGCTGCCACACGCCGCCGACGCGCTCGCCGCGCTCGAAGACCGTCACGTCGTGATGGCCGGCACGGCGCAGCATGACCGCGGCGCCCACTCCGCCGAAGCCCCCGCCGATGACGGCGACCGACCGAGATCCCATGTCCGGGACCCTAGCGACGCGCGGCGACGACGAGGCGCGCGTCGGTGCCGAACGGCCTGCCGTCGAGGTCGCCGTAGCACTTGGACTCGGCGAAGCCCGCTGCCGCCAGCATCGCTACGAGCTCGGTCGCCGTGTAGACGCGCAAGGAGAAGGTGCGCGAGTCGCGCTCGCCACTGGTCTCGATGATCGTCTGCGTCGTCTGCGCGACGCCGGCGGCCGGATCGAACGTGCGCTGCTCGAGCAGCACGCGGCCGGCGCCGAGCGCGTGCCAGTCCTGATCGGAGAAGCCTCTGACCATCAGGTCGCGGTGCATGATGTCGATGACCAGCCGCCCGTCGGGTCGCAGGACGCGCGCGATCTCGGCCAGCGCCCTGGTGTCCTCCTCGTCGCCGAAGTAGCCCAGCGAGGTGAAGAGGTTGATCGCTGCGTCGAAGCTCGCGTCGGCGAACGGCAGCTCGCGGTAGTCGGCCTGGACGAGCTCGGGCCAGCGCCCCTCCCCCGCCCGTCGCCTTGCCTCGGCCAGAAGGGTCTGCGAGCGGTCGACGCCGACAACGTGGTAGCCGGCCTGCGCCAGCGGCACCGCGTGGCGGCCGAAGCCGCACGCGACGTCGAGCAGGTCGCCCCCGTCCGGACACTGCGCCAGCCGCGCGGCGCCCAGCGCCTGCGCCTGCGCCTCGCCCTCCAGACGCTCGTCGCCTGCGGCGAGGCGCAGGTAGAACTCGCTGAAGAACGCGTCCCAGGTCTCGGGCGGGCTCGGCGCGTCGCTCACAGCGCTCGCACCTGCGCGACGATGGCTGCGGCATCCGGCACGGCGATGCGCCGCAGGTCGTCGAGGTCGCCGAGGCCCTCCTGCGCGACGAGCGCGGCGCCCTCCGCGGCCCAGCCGCCGCTCCGCGGGCCGTCGTCGACGACGACGAGCCGGTTCGTGCGCTCGATCGACCACAGCACCGTCCGGGCGTCCAGCGGCCGCAGCGTGCGCATGTCGATCACCTCGCACTCGATCCCGTCGTCGGCGAGCTCCTCTGCTGCCGCCAGGCACTCGTGGACCGCCCACATCGCGCCGGCGAGCGTCACGTCGTCACCCGGCCGCACGACGGCCGCCTCCCCGATCACCCCCGGCTCCTCGGCGGCATCGCCGGCGATCTCCCGCACCCGCTCGTGCTCGAGGAAGACCACGGGGTTGTCGTCGCGCACCGCCGCCTTCAGCAGCGCCCCGGCATCCGCGGGCGTCGACGGCGCGACGATCTTCAGTCCCGGTGCGCCTTCCCACTGCGCGCCGGCACGCACCGCGGCTCGCACGACGAGCGGGACGCTCGCCTGCCCGCCCGAGCGCCGCCAGTACGGCGCGGCCTGGTTGACGAGGCTGTCCATGGCCAGCGCCAGCGTGTCGACCGCGACGACCGGCCGCAGCCCGGCGACGGCGGCGCCGAACGCCGCACCGGCCAGCGCGAGCTCGGAGACCGGCGTGTCGAAGACCCGGTCGGCGCCATGGCGCTCCGCCAGGCCGCCACCCGCGATGCCCGCGCCGAAGACGACTACCGACTCGTCGCGGGCGAGCTCCTCGTCGAGCGCCTGGGCGATCGCGGCGCGGAAGTCGGCGGGCGTCACGCGAACTCCGGGACCGGCGCACCGGGATCGGGGAACGGCGCCGCATCGGCCGCCGCCAGCGCCGCGGCGATCTGCTCGTCGACCTCCGCATCGACCCGGCCGACCGCCTCGGCCGCCGTCCCGTAGCGCTCGGCCAGCCCGGCACGCACCACCGCGAGCGGGTCGCGCGGCTCGGCGCGCAGGGCCTCGATGAAGTGCGGGCCCATGCCGGCCCTCACCCGCTCGACGGCCTCGACCGCCGTCTTGCGCACCGTCCAGACGTCGTTGGCGTCGATGGTGATCGTGGGGATCCCGAACGCCTGCGGCCGCGCGGTCATCTCGCCCGCCGTGAGCTGCTCGAAGGCCCCCGACTCGCCGTAGTGGCTGCTCTCGCACACGTAGATGACCGGCAGCTCACGGACCTTGGCGAGGTTCAGGCACTCGTGGAAGTAGCCGTGGTCGACCGCGGCGTCGCCGAAGAAGGCCACCGCGATGCCGCCGGAGCGCTGTAGCGCCAGCGCCGTCCCCGTGGCCGCGGCGATCGAACCGCCGACGCCCGCGAAGCAGCCGACCAGGCGGTGCTCGAGGTCGATGACCTCCGCGCCCGCGCGTCCACCGCACACGCCCGTCGCGCGGCCGCGCAGCTCGGCGAGCAGCGCCTGCGGATCCGATCCGAGCGCCAGCGCCTGCCGGTGCCCATCGGCGCCTGCGGCGACGCGATCGTCCGCGCCCAGCGCGTCGCACACCCCCGCTGGGACCGCCTCCTGCCCGGCCGGCGACCCGACCGCCTCCCCGAGACGCCGGATGAGCCGCATGCGCCGGTAGAGCTCGAGGAAGCGACCCTCCTTCTTGCCCTCGCTCACGAGGCGGCCAACATAGCCCGAACGGCTAGCGGGTGCCCGTGATGAGGTTGATGTCGTCGGGGTTGACGAGGTCGCCGACCGTCCAGCCGTCGAGGTCGTACTCGGCCATGCATTGCTCGGCGAACCCCTTCATCGCGTCGACGGTGCCGTTCTCCTTGGCCATCCAGAACGCCTCCAGGCGGGTCAGCTCGTGCGACCCCGAGTACGTGCGCTCGTACAGCTCGTGGCGGCCGCCGAACTCGCTTCCGATCGCGTCCCACAGCAGCTTGACGAGCTTGATCTTGTCGACCGCCTCATAGCCGTTGGAGCCGCGGTAGAACTGATCCAGCAGCGGCCGCAGCTCCTCGTTCTTCCAGTCGACCGCGTGCGAGGGCTGCACGATCATCGCGCCCGCGACCTGGTTCTCGATGATCTCCTTGATCTTCGGGATCGCGATGTTCGAGAGGATCCGGTAGGCCGAACCGGCCTCGTGGTTGGGGATGACGCTGCCCTCCGCCGACGGCACCGGGCTGTGGCACATCGCGTCGGTCAGCGCCCAGAACGTGTTGCGCCACGCGAGGATCTCGCCGATCGAGGCCTGGATGCCGCGGAAGGCGATCGTCCCGGTCGCCTCCAGGGTCTTGATGAACACGCCTGCGAGGAAGTCGAGCTTGACCGCCAGGCGCGTGCAGCCCTGCAGCATCGCCCGCCAGATGAACCCCGTGAGGTGGTAGGTGCTGGCGATCTCCAGGTTGCGGTAGATCAGGAAGTTCTCCCACGGGATCAGCGCGTCGTCGAACATCAGAACGGCGTCGTTCTCGTCGAAGCGGCTCGAGAGCGGGTAGTCGAACGGGCTGCCGACGGCGGCGGCCATGAACTCGTACGACGGCCGGCACAGCAGCTTGATGGTCGGGTGGTCCATCGGCGCGAAGAAGGAGAGCGCGTACTCCTCCTTCTTGATCGGCACGTTGCCGTGGTAGGAGACGAAGTTGTAGTTCGACAGCGCCGAGCCGGTGGCGACCATCTTCGCCCCGCGGACGACGACGCCCCCGTCGGTCTCGCGCACGGCGTGGATGAACACGTCGGAGACCTCGTGGATCTCCTTGTCGCGGTCCACCGGCGGGTTGACGAGCGTGTGGTTCATGAAGTACACGCGCTCCTGCGACTCGCGGTACCACCGGCGCGCGTTGTCCTCGTAGGGCGCGTAGTAGTCGGCGTTGGGCCCGTAGGTGGCCAGGAACGCCGCCTTGTAGTCCGGGCTGCGGCCCATCCAGCCGTAGGTCAGCCGCTGCCACGCGGCGATCGCGTCGCGGCCTGCCACGAGGTCCTCGGCGGAGCGCGGAGCCTTGAAGAACGCGTGGGTGAACCCGCCGTTGCCCGTGTCGGTCTCGGTGGTCAATGCGTCCTGGTGCGCGGGATCGTGCAGCGCGTCGTAGAGCCGCGCGATCATCCGCACCGCGTTGCGGAAGGCGGGATGGTTGGTGACGTCGTCGACCTTCTTGCCGTGGATGTAGATCTGCCGATCGTCCTTGAGGCTCTCGACGTACTCGGCCCCCGTCATGGGGCGTGACACGGCTACCGACATGCTCCGACCCTCCTCGTGGAGTGTCCGCTCGGACTGGACGCCGACCTTATGACCGGCCTTCGGCGATGTCCAGGCTCACTGCGCAGCCGCCGTACGCCGCGAACGGGCGGGAAGGATCGCCGAGGCCCCGGCGTCCTTCACCGCAGACCCGGACCTCTCCCGCTCCTGTCCGGCTCGATCCAGGAGGACCCAATCGTGAGACGCCTCATCGTCTTCGCGCTCGCTGCTGCGCTCGCAGTCTCGGGCGCGCTCGCCGGCCTCGCGTTCGCCGCCTCGTCGCCGACCAAGCCCGCGACGGTCAAGACCCGTCATGTCTCGCTCGGGACGATCATCGTCGACGGCAAGTCGCGCACGCTCTACCTCTTCGAGAAGGACAAGCACGGCAAGAGCGCGTGCTCGGGCGCGTGCGCCCAGAACTGGCCGCCCCTGCTCACCAAGGGCAAGCCGAAGGCCAGCGGCAGTGCCAAGGCCTCGAAGCTCGGCACGACCAAGCGCTCTGACGGCACCACGCAGGTCACCTACGGCGGCCACCCGGTCTACACGTTCGTGGCCGACAAGAACAAGCCCGGCAGCACCAAGGGCGAGGGCCTCGACGCGTTCGGCGCCGAGTGGTACGTCGTCGGCACCAACGGCAAGAAGATCGAGAAGGAAGGCAGCTGACCTAGAGCTCTGCTTCTGCCGCCACCTCTCCGATGACCCGTGAGAGCTGCCCGCCCTGCCAGGCGAGCGGCGACTTCCCGGGCTCCTCGACGACGATGCGCGCGCCAGGGATGACGCGCGCATAGTCCTCGCCCACGCTGAGTGGGTGCGAGGGATCAGCGTCGTCGCGGTCGGCTACGACGACCGTGGGCGCAGCGATCCCCTCGAGGTCGTGCAACGTGTCGAACGGCCGTGAACGCGGCACGACACGTAGCGCGTCGGCCACGGCCCCCCGATGGTCGTGCGCGCTCAGGCGCTGGCGCAGGACGGTGAGGACCGTCTCGCGCCAGCGCTCTGGCACGGCGGGCTCGCCGTAGGCCTCCACGAAGCCCTCGACCCCGCCGTCGCGCAGACCGTCCGAGAGCGCGTCCCAGCCGGCGAGGCTCGCCGGGTTCCCGAAGCTGACCGGGTCGTAGGCGGGCGTGATGACGACCAGGCCGGCCGCGCGCTCCGGGTACTCCAGGGCGAAGCGCAGCACCGTGTGGGCGCCCATCGACGAGCCCGCCAGCACTGCGCGGCCGATGCCGCGATCGTCGAGGATCCGCGCGAGGTCGGCGACCAGGTCGTCGTACTCGTAGGCGTCCGGCGACGGCGCCGGATCGCTGTGGCCATGGCCGCGCGCGTCGTAGGCGATGACGCGGTGCCCCGAGCGCTCCAGCGCCTTGGAGCCCATCACGACGTAGCGGTGCGTGGCGGTCAGGCCGTGCAGGAGCACGACCGGGATGCCCTCGCCGTCGTCCTCCGCGTAGAGGTCCATTGGCAAAGTCCTATCATCGAACCCATGGCCGTCATCGACGTCAACGAGCAGGACTTCGAGCGCGAGGTCATCGAGCGCTCGCGCACGACCCCCGTGGTCGTCGACTTCTGGGCCGAGTGGTGCGGCCCGTGCCGCGCGCTGAGCCCGCTCCTCGAGAAGGAGGCCGGCGCGCGCGAGGGCCAGGTCGTCCTGGCCAAGGTCGACACCGACGCCAACCAGGCGATCTCGCAGGCCTTCGGGATCCAGGGGATCCCGGCGGTCAAGGCGTTCAAGGACGGCCGCATCGTCGACGAGTTCGTCGGCCTGCAGCCGCCCGCCAACGTCGCGCGCTTCTTCGACAGCCTCGTTCCCTCCGAGGCCGATGGTCTCGTTTCCGAGGGCGACGAGGACTCGCTGCGCCGCGCGCTGGAGCTCGAGCCCGGCCGCGCCGATGCCGCCGTCCCGCTCGCCGGCCTGCTGCACCGCCGCGGAGACAACGACGAGGCGCTCTCCGTACTCGGCAACGTCGCCGGCTCGTTCGCCGCCGACGGCCTGGCTGCCCGGATCCGCCTCGAGGAGTCCGACGCCGTCGACGTCGACGAGGCGCTGAGCGCCCTCGACGACGGCGATGTCGAGCGTGCCGTGGACCTGCTCATCGCCGCCCTGCCGTCGGCCGACGGCTACAAGGACGACGTGCGCAAGGTCGTGGTCGGGATCCTCGACCAGCTCGGGGTCGAGCATCCCCTCGCGCGCGACGCGCGCCGCCGCCTGGCCGCCGCGCTGTATTAAGCGCACATGCACCGCGACCGCTTCCCGGGCCTCGCCGACGGCTGGGCCCGGCTCGACGGGCCCGCGGGGACGCAGATGGTCGACGATGCGATCGAGGCGATGGCCGCGTGGATGCGCTCGGGCGACGGCGCCAATCACGGCGGCGCGTTCGAGGCGGCACAGCGCACCGATGCGCTGGTCGAGGGCGCCCGTGCCTCGGCGGCGCGGCTGCTCGGCGCAACGGCCGACGCGATCGTCTTCGGCCCGTCGATGACGGCGCTGACGATGCGCTTCTCGGCCACGGTCGGGCGCACGCTGCGCCGGGGCGACGAGATCGTCTGCACCCGCCTGGACCACGACGGCAACGTCGCCCCGTGGCTCATCGCCGCCCAGCGCGCGGGCGCCCAGGTCCGCTTCGCCGAGCCCGATCCGGAGACCCTCGAGCTGCCTGCGAGCGCGATCGAGGCCGTCATGTCGGACCGCACGCGATGGGTGGCGGTGACCGCCGCGTCCAACGCGGTCGGGACGATCCCCGACCTGCCCGGCATCGTGGCCGCCGCGCGCGGCGCCGGGGCGCGGGTGTGGATCGACGCCGTCCACGCCGCGCCGCACCGCCAGATCGACGTCGCCGCCCTGGGCGCCGACGCGCTCGTCTGCTCGGCCTACAAGTGGTTCGGGCCGCACATCGGCGTGCTCTGGGCGCGGCCGGAGATCCTCGCCGAGCTCCGGCCCGACAAGCTGCGCCCGGCCCCCGACGAGGTGCCCGACCGCTGGGAGCTCGGGACGCTGCCGTTCGAGTCGCTCGCCGGCGTGCGCGCCGCGGCCGACTTCGTCGTCGGCCTCGATCGCGAGGCGGTCCGCGCGCACGAGGACCGGCTGCTGGCGCAGATGGTCGAGGGCCTCGGCTCGATCGGCGGCGTGCGCGTGCACGGCGCCGCCCGCGACCGCACGTCGACGGTGATGTTCAGCGTCGAGGGCCGCACGCCGCGCAACGTCGCCGCCGAGCTCGCCCGGGCAGAGATCGCGGTGTGGGACGGCAACAACTACGCACTGGAGCTCTCGCGCTGGCTGGGCCTCGAGCCCGACGGCGCGATCCGCGCCGGGGCGGTCGCCTACAACGACGCCGAGGACGTCGACCGCCTGCTGGAGGCCGTCGCGTCGCTGTGAGAGGTCACCTCCGCGGGGCATCCAGCCCCGCGCTCACGCTTGGCCTCCGCTCGCCGTCCAGGCTCGCCGGATGGAGGCCGCGTGAGTCATCCGGCTGATGCCAGGGCCCGGGCTCCGGCCGGTCTAGATCGAGCGCGAGCTGATCGGCCGGCGGCACGGTGGGCGGCCTGGCCTCGTCCTCGAAGGACGCCACGCGCACGCCGATGAGGCGCACCGGGCGGGGCGGGGCGTAGGCGCGCAGCAGGTCCAGCGCGACCGAAAGGATCTGCTCCGCCTCGTTGGTGAAGCCGTCGATCGTGCGCGCGCGGGTGGCGTTGGTGAAGTCGTCGAGGCGGATCTTGATGCCGATCGTGCGCGCGCGGATGTCCTTGCGGCGCATGCCCTGCGACAGGTCGTCGGCCATGCGCCTGATCGTCTCCTCGAGGACGCCGATGTCGTCGACGTCCGCGTCGAAGGTCGTCTCGCTCGAGTAGCTCTTGGCGGCGACGTTGGACTCGACGGGCGAGGAGTCGTGGAAGAAGGCCACCGACTTCAGCCAACGGCCCATGCGCGTGCCGAACCGGCTGACGAGGGCGGCCTCGTCGGCGGCCTGCAGGTCGGCGACCGTGCGCATGCCCAGCTCGGCCAGGCGGTCCTGGGTGCGCGGGCCGATGCCCTGCAGCAGCCGCGTCGGCTCTCCGGCGAAGCGCTCGCAGGCCTGCTCGCGCGAGAGCACGACGAAGCCCGCCGGCTTCTCGGCGTCGCTGGCCGTCTTGGCGACCAGGCGCGACGGCCCGACGCCGACGGAGATCGTGATGCCCGTCTGCTCGCGCACCGCCGCCACGAGCTCGCGCAGCGCGCGCAGCGGCTTCTCGATGGCGGTGACCTCGGCGTAGGCCTCGTCGAGCGAGACGCGCTGCATCGGGCAGCTCAGCCGGCGCTCGACGATGCTCCAGACCTCTCGCGACTTCTCGCGGTAGGCCTGGAAGTCGGGGGCGATGAAGATCGCGTCGGGGCACAGCCGCCGCGCGTGCGCGGCCGACATCGCCGAATGCACGCCGTAGCGGCGCGCCTCGTAGCTGGCGGTGGTCACCACCGCCCGCGGGCCGCTGCCCGCCACCACCACCGGCTTGCCGCGCAGATCGGGGTTGCGCAGCAGCTCGACGCTTGCGTAGAACGAGTCGCAGTCGAGGTGCGCGACGACCCGGCGCGGCTGCTCGGGAGGCTGATCGCTCAACCCCCCGAGCGTACGACGCCGGGCCGACGGCCCTCAGTTGGCGACGAGCACCGAGCCGACATCGCCGAAGCGCAGCTTGGCCCGGGTGGCGGCGGTCAGGTCGAACTCGCGCCCGCCGACGTACGGGCCGCGGTCGACGACCTTCACGCGCACGACGCGACGGCCCCGGCGCAGGGTCACGCGGGTGCCGCACGGCAGCGTCTTGTGGGCGACGCCGAGCGTGCTCGGGGTCAGCCGCCCGCCGCAGGACAGCTTGTTGCCGTACAGGCCGGGGCCGTACCACGAGACCGAGGTGCGCCGGAAGACGTTCAGGCGCCCGATCGCGCGGCTCGAGCCGTCGACGCGCAATCGGACCTTCGCGCTCACCGGCTTGTGGGTACGAACGCGTAGCCGGAAGACCCCACCCGCGCGGGTGGTGGCGCGGGCGACGGTCACCCACCGGCCGCCGGCGCGCCGCTGCAGGGCGACATGGCGGCCGGGCCGCGGCGGATCGGTGCGGCCGGCCACGGTGGCGGTGCGGCCGGCGACGACGTTGAGCCGCGCGGGGCCTGGCTTGATGTCGGCCACCCGGGTCGTGGCGGCCCGGGCGGGTGCTGCGGTCGGGTGCGTGGTCAGTGTCAGTGTCGTTGTTGCGAAGCAGATCGCGCCCAGCGCCGGCACGGCGCAGCGGACGCGCTTGTCCATGAACGGCCTCATGACGAGGTCGATCCCTCCTAGCGTCAGCTGCCTACGGGGTTAGCTGTCGGGCTCGCAGAGCGGCCGGCGCTCGCACGGACGCGAGGCTCGGACGCCGCTACAGCGCCATCAGGCGCCGATACGCCCCATCCGGCCCGGTTCCCCAAGAACGGCCGGCGGTGGGTCCCCCGTTCGCCCCCTACGTCAACGGAGGCGATTCGGCAGAATCGAACAGAAGTTCGTCAGGGTACCCGCGATCCTTGAATTCAGTGTGACCGACGTCACACAGCGATCGGCGGCGCCCCGACTTCCGGAGTGCCGGCGATGACCATCGCAAGGAGCGTGGGCGGCATCATGGCGAACGGCATCTCGGGGTTCGCCGCGCCGCTCTCCTGGGCGATCGTGAGCAGGCGGTCGGCGTAGTGCAGGAGCTCGCCCACGTTGCCGTCGCGTCGCGTCTGGCACGCCAGGCGAGCCAGCGCGATCGACTCCGACGGGTCGAAGCCACGGAAGGCGAGCTGCAGCGCGACGCTGCAGTACGAGACCACCCGCTCGGTCTCGATGACGCGCGGCCCGACCGCGTCGACCCCCGGGGCGGGGCCGAGATCGGCAGGGTCCTCGCCGGCGATGATGCGGGAGAGCTGGCCGCCGGCGATGGCCCGCAGCGCATCGCGGCCGTGGCCGACCGCCCGCGCCACGCGCAGGAAGCAGAACGACGCGAAGATGCCCGGGCCGTAGGGCATGTCACTGGCGTACAGGATGCGCCCGGGCGGGATCGTCGCGTAGAGCTGCAGGTGGTCGGCGACGTTCCACCACGCGGTGTCGAAGAAGAGGTTGTCCAACGCCGCGGCGTCCTCGGCGATCCAACCGAGGTCGGAGATGCCCGCGTGCGCGAGGATCAGCCGCGCGCCCGGGTAGGTGCGCGCGAGCTCGACGACCGCCTCGCCGAGGTGCGGGATGCCGCGGCCGGCGTGGAAGAGCACGGGCCCGCGCTGCTCGTGGGCGAGCGCCACGACCTGGTCGACGACCGGATGCGGCAGCCCGAAGGCATCCGAGCGCGGGTGCAGCTTGAACCCCGCGGCGCCGGCGGCCAGGGCGCGCTGGGCCTCCTGCACTGCCCCGGGCTCGTTCGGGGCGATGCGCGCCAGTGGCGTGAACCGCCCGCCCGAAGCGGCCGCCGCGGCGAGCACCGCGTCGTTGGCGGCGCGATAGCCGTCGGGCTCGTGCATCGCGAAGAGCATGCTGCGGCGGTGGCCCGCCTGGTCGAGGCCGGCGAGGATCTCCTCGGGCGTCGCCTTGCGGCCGTCGGGGTCGTTCTGGCCGATGTGGGTGTGGGCGTCGAACCACTCGGCGTCTCCGAGGGCCTCGCGGCCGTCCATGTAGACCGGCTGCAGGCGCGGATCGAACTGGCTTCCGTTGACTGGCAAGGCCCGTCGCAGGCTAGCTTGTCGGTCGGGCGCAGACGTGTGACCATCGGCGGGTGCCCAAGCCCGACCGCCTGACCGCGCTCGACGCCGGCTTCCTGCACCTCGAGCGCAGCGGCGCGCACATGCACGTCGCTGCGATCTTCGTGTTCGACGGCGACCCGCCCACCTACGACGAGCTCGTCGAGGCGATCCAGGCGCGGATCCATCTCGTCCCGCGCTACCGCCAGAAGCTCGCGCACGTGCCGCTGGGGCAGGGACGGCCGATCTGGGTCGACGACCCGCACTTCAACCTGGGCTACCACCTGCGTCACAGCGCGCTGCCCGCGCCCGGCTCCGACGAGCAGCTCAAGAACCTGGCCGGGCGGCTCTTCGCGCTGCCGCTGGACCGCACCAAGCCGCTGTGGGAGCTCAACCTCGTCGAGGGCCTCGCCGGCGGGCGCTTCGCGATCATCAGCAAGACCCACCACGCGCTGGTCGACGGCGTCAGCGGCGTGGACATCACCTCGGTCATCTTCGACACCACGCCCGTCGCGTCGCCGGCGGGCTCGCAGGCACGTGCCTGGCTGCCGAGGCCCGAGCCCACCGACGCCGAGCTCCTGGCCGACGCGCTGCTCGAGCGCGCGACGGTCCCGACCGAGGCGGCCCGCGGCGTGCGCGCGGTGACCCGCGCGCCGCGCCACGCGCTCGCGCGCACCGGCGAGTGGCTCGTCGGCATCGGCGCGATGGCGTGGGCGGGCCTGAGTCCCGCGCCGGACACGCCGTTCAACGTCCAGATCGGGCCGCACCGGCGCTACACGTGGGTGGACGCAGACCTCGCGCAGTTCAAGGCGATCAAGAACGCGCTGGGCGGCACGCTGAACGATGTGGTCCTCGCGGCGGTCGCGCTCGCCCTCGGGCGCTTCCTGCGCCGCCGCGGCGAGGAGACCGACGGCCTCGTGCTGCGCGCGATGGTGCCGGTGTCCGTGCGGGCGGACGCCGAGCGCGGCGCGCTCGGCAACCGCGTCGCCGCGATGTGGGCGCCGTTGCCGGTGGGCGTGGAGGACGCTCGCGAGGTGCTCGCCGAGATCTCGGAGGCGATGCGGGGCCTGAAGGAGTCCGGACAGGCGGTCGGCGCCCAGGCGCTGACCTCCCTTGCCGACTTCGCGCCGCCGACGATCATGTCGCAGGCGGCGCGCCTGCAGTCGCGCCAGCGGTTCTTCAACCTCGTCGTGACCAACGTGCCCGGCCCGCAGATCCCGCTGTACCTGCTCGGCCGGCGGCTGCTCGCCTTCTATCCCGTCGTCCCGCTGGCCCATCGCCAGGCGCTGGGCATCGCGATCATGAGCTATGACGGTCGTCTGGGATTCGGGCTGCTCGGCGACTACGACGCGATGCCCGACCTCGAGGACCTCGCCGGCGACCTCGAGAAGGCGATCGTGGCGCTCAGCCGCGCCGCCGGGCTCCGCGAGGCGCCCACGCGCAGGCGCGCGCCCGAGGCGGTCGAGGCCTAGGCCGGTCTCTGCGGCTGGATGGCGCAGTCGTGCTCGCAGGGCGGGGCCGGATGCCCCGCCGAGGTAGCGTCTAGCGGGCATGCGGCTCGCTCTCGCACAACTGGATCCCACCGTCGGCGACATCGCCGGCAACGAGGCGATGGTTCGCCAGGGCCTCGCGCGCGCCCGCGAGGCCGGCGCGCAGATCGCGCTCTTCCCCGAGCTCGTGATCACCGGCTACCCGCCCGAGGACCTGCTGCTCAAGGAGCACTTCCTCGCCGACGCGCGGGCCGCGCTGGAGCGGATCGCGGCCGAGGTGCACGGGATCGTGGCGATCGTCGGATTCCCCGAGCGCGCCGACGACGTCTACAACGCCGCCGCGGTGTGCGCCGACGGCGCGGTGCAGGCGATCTACCGCAAGTGCAACCTGCCCAACTACGGCGTCTTCGACGAGCTGCGCTACTTCCAGCGCGGGCCGGGCGGAGCGATCATCGAGGTCGACGGGGTCAAGGTCGGCCTGACGATCTGCGAGGACATCTGGGTCCCCGGCGCGCCGTTGACCGACGAGGCGCTGGCGGGCGCGCGGCTGATCATCAACATCGACGCCTCGCCGTATCAGGTCGGCAAGGGGCTCGAGCGCGAGCAGATGGTCTCCCAGCGCGCCCGCGACAACCTCGCCGCGGTCGCGTTCTGCGCGCTGTACGGCGGGCAGGACGAGCTGGTCTTCGACGGCCACTCGTTCGTCGTCGACCACAAGGGCACCATCATCGCCCGCTCGCCGCAGTTCGCCGAGGACCTGCTGATCTGCGACGTCGACGTGGAGGCGGCCGGCGCGGCGCGGCTGCGCGACACGCGCCAGCGTCCGTCGGCGCGCGAGCACGTCGGCGACGTCGCGATGCTCGGCTCGTTCACGACGGCCGGCGAGTCGAACACGGCGGCCCCGGGCGGCCCGATCGCCGACCTCCTGGACCGCGACGCGGAGGTCTACGCCGCGCTCGTGCTCGGGACCCGCGACTACGTGGCGAAGAGCGGCTTCGAGCACGTCGTGCTGGGTCTCTCGGGCGGGATCGACTCGACGCTCGTGGCGCTCATCGCGGTCGACGCGCTCGGTACCGAGCGGGTCACCACCGTCACCATGCCCTCGCCCTACTCGTCGCAGGGCACGCGCGACGACGCCAAGGAGCTGGCGCACAACCTCGGCGTCGAGCTCATCGAGCTGCCGATCGGCGAGCCGATGAAGGGCTACGACGAGCTGCTCGGCGAGGTCTTCCGCGGTCGCGAGCCCGACATCACCGAGGAGAACCTGCAGGCGCGCATCCGCGGGAACCTGCTGATGGCGCTGTCGAACAAGTTCGGGTGGCTCGTGCTCACGACCGGCAACAAATCCGAGCTGTCGGTCGGCTACTCGACCCTCTACGGCGACAGCGCGGGCGGGTTCGCGGTGATCAAGGACGTGCCCAAGACGATGGTCTACCGCCTGGTGCGCGAGCGCGCGGCGCGCGACGAGCGCTCGCTCGTCCCCGGGTCGATCCTCACGCGCGCGCCGTCGGCCGAGCTGCGCCCAGATCAGCGCGACGAGGACTCCCTGCCGCCCTACGTGATCCTCGACGCGATCCTCGAGGGCTACGTCGAGGAGGACCTCGGGCGCGAGCAGCTCGTCGCCCGCGGGCTGCCGGCCGCGGACGTCGAACGCGTGATCCGGCTCGTCGACGGGTCGGAGTACAAGCGCCGCCAGAACCCGCCGGGGATCAAGGTGACCTCGAAGGCCTTCGGGCGCGACCGGCGCGTACCGATCGTCAATCGCTACGGCGGATGATCGCGCTCGTCACCGGCGGCGGGGACCCGCGCGGCATCGGCGCCGCGTGCGTCCGGGCCCTCTCGGACCGCGGCGCGACGGTTGCGTACACGGTGCTGCGCGGCGAGGAGCCCCCCACCGACCTGCCGGGCACGCCGTTCACCACCGACCTGTCTGAGCCGGACGCACCCGAGCACCTGCTCGACGCGGTCACCGAGGAGATCGGGCACCCGACCGTGCTCGTCAACAACGCCGCGCACTCCACGCGCGACGGCTTCGAGGCGCTCGACGCGGCCACCATCGACGCCCACTACGCGGTCAACGTGCGCGCGCCGATGCTGCTCAGCGTCCTCCTGGCCCGTGCGGAGCGGCCCGGCCGGATCGTCAACCTCGTCTCGGGCCAGTTCCTGGGCCCGATGCGCGGCGAGCTTGCGTATACGGCCAGCAAGGGCGCCCTGGAGGCCTTCACCCGCCAGCTGGCCTACGAGGTCGCCCACCTCGGCATCACCGTCAACGCGGTCGGGCCCGGACCGAACGACACGGGCTGGATCGACGACGACCTGCGTGCCGAGCTGGTCCCGCGCTTTCCGATGGGCCGGATCGGCCGGCCCGAGGACGCCGCGGCCGTCGTGGCCTGGCTGTGCTCCGACGAGGCCGCCTGGGTCACCGGGCAGGTGATCCACGCCGAGGGCGGGTTCCTCCGCGGCTGAGGAGGGCGCGCAGGCGGTCGAGGATGACGACGTCCGCCGTCCTCCACGTCAGCCGCACCGCTCTGCAGCAAATCAGCGCAGACTCCCTCCGTTACTGCCCTCGCGGCGCGGCGTGGCGAGCGCCCCGGGGCAGAAAGCGGCTACCGCCTGATCTCGCGCACCGCGATCGTCACGCGCACGAGGGCGCAGAGGCGGCCCTCGTCGTCGGTGATGTCGACCTCCCACACCCACGTCGTACGGCCGCGGTGGCGGCGGCGGGCCTCGGCGTGGATGGTGCCCTGCACGATCGGGCGCAGGAACGACGTCTGGTTCGACATCCCTTGGGCAGCCATGCCGTCGGGCCAGACGGCCATCGCGGTGGCGGTGGACGTGATCGACTCGGCGATCGAGGCGTAGATGCCGCCGTGGACCAGGCCCATCGGCTGCTTGATCTCGTCGCGCACGGGGACCCGGGCGCGGACGAGCTCGTCGCTGGACTCGATGACCTCCAGGCCGTAGAGCGCGTCGAAGGTGCGCTCGAGGGGCAGGAGCGGCTCGGGGATGCTCATCCGGTGCGGCACGATACTGATCGGCGCCGCTACCCTCGTGGCCTCGATGAGCCGTATCGACGAGCTGCCTGCCGACCAGAGGTCAGTCCTGCAGCTGCTGCTCAAGCAGGGCAAGGGCTATGACGATCTGTCGGGCCTGCTCCACCTCCACACCAACGAGGTGCGCTCGCGCGCGTACGACGCGCTCGACGCGCTCGGGCCCGGATCGGCCGGCCTGCCCTCCGACCGCCGCCAGGCGATCGCCGACTGGCTCCTCGGCCAGCAGAGCCCCGATGAGGCCAACGAGACGCGCGCGTTCATCGAGGGCTCGCCCGCAGGCCGCACATGGGCCGACGCCGTCGCCGGCGAGCTTCGCCCGCTCGGCGGCGACCGCCTCCCCGCCGTCGACGGCAACCACAGCGCGAAGGCCGAGCCCATGGCTGCGACCGCCGCCGACGGACCCACGCCCTTCGCCCCCGCCCCCAGCGCGGCCCCGCGCGTCTCGCGCCGGGGCGGCGCGATCCTCATCGCGACCGTCGTCGGGGTCATCGCGGCCGTCGTGCTGGTCATCGTGCTGACCGGCAACGACGACAAGAACACGCCCAAGCGCGCCGCCGACACCACCACGACCTCCGCCTCCCAGCCCACCGTGAAGGCGCAGGTGAACCTCACGCCGCCCAGGGGCGCGCCCGCGTCCAAGGCCCTGGCCATCGTGCAGGTCGTCGATTCCAACGGCCAGAGCGTCGTCAACGCCGTCGCGCAGGGACTGCCGACGAGCTCGAAGGCCGCCTACGGCATCTGGGCCTACTCCGGCCCAACCGAGGCCCGTCTCATCGGCGGATTCGACAAGACCGACAACAAGGGCCATCTCGTCTACCAGGGCGTGCTGCCCCAGGACGTCACCGACGTCACGCGCTACAAGGAGATCATCGTCACGCGCGAGACGAGCGGGAACCCGACCAAGCCGGGCCAGATCTACCTGCGCGGCCCGATGCAGGCGGGGTCGGCCGGCAAAGGCGGCGGGTAGCCGCCGGCGCGACGGCCCTCCCCCTCTGACCCTTGCATGGCGCACGGCCGCTCGGGCAGCATGCGCCGAGATCGGCTGCCGCTCGCGCCAGGCGTCGTGCTGCTCGCGCAAGACGGGTCCTGCCGAGCCGTCAGCCCGGCGGCAGCAGCTTGCCCGGGTTCATGATCCCCGCCGGGTCGAGCTCGCGCTTGAGCGCGCGCAGGGCCGCGACGCCGGTCTCGCCGACCTCCGAGGCCAGGTAGCGCGCGTGGTCGCGGCCCACCGCGTGGTGGTGGCTGATCGTCGCGCCCGCCTCGACGATCGCCCGGCTGGCTGCCGCCTTGACCTCGCCCCACTGCTCGAGCTCCTTCCCCGCCCGCGCAGGGGCCATGAAGGTGAAGTACAGCGATGCCCCGGTGGGATAGACGTGGGAGATGTGGCAGGCCACAAGCGGCGCGTGGGTGCGCAGCGCGTCGCCCACGGCGCGGTACAGGCGGAACAGCTGCGTCCAGGTCGTGGCCGTCTCGAGCGTCTCGACGAGCACCCCACGGTCCATGAGCTCGTCGCGCAGGTAGGGGCCGGCGAAGCGCGTGCGCACCCACGCCTTGCCTGCCTGCTGGCCGATCGCGACGCCGCCGCCGTCGCGCAGGACCTCGACGGCGGTCTCGCGCCGGCTGCGGACCGCATCCTCCCCCCCGCCCCAGCCGACGATCGCCGCCGCGCCGTGCGCCACGCCGCGCGCCCGCAGGTAGGCGCCCAGCGCGGTCGCCCGCACGCTGCCCAGGCCCGCCAGGCCGAACCCCATGCGCGTCTCGACCTCGTCGGAGAGGCGCGCGACGTCCGGCGCGATGTCCTCCTGCTCCAGACGTCGCAGGACCTCGGCGCCCGCGCCGAAGCTCGGGAACATCCACCCCTCGTAGCGCGTGAGCTCCGGAAGCGGGCGGACCCGCACGGCGACCTGCGTGATCGGCCCCAGCACGCCTTCTGAGCCGATGACGAGCCGCCGCAGCTCAGGCCCCGCCGCGCTGGCCGGCTGGGCACGCAGGTCGACGTCCCCGGCGGGGGCGGCAAGCCGCGCCCCGACGACCAGGTCGTCGATGCGCCCGTAGCCGGTCGAGGCCTGGCCCGCCGACCGCGTGGCCACGCAGCCGCCGATCGACACATGCTCGTAGCTCTGCGGGAAGTGCCCCAGGGTGAAGCCGCGCTCGGCCAGGCGCGCGTCGAGCTCGACGGCGCGGATCCCGCCTCCCACCACGGCCAGCTGCGAGCGCTCGTCGAGCAGCTCGAGGGTGTCGAGCGCCCCCATGTCCAGGGAGATCAGCGCCGAGAAGCCCTCGCGCAGCGGCTCCAGGCCGCCGACGACGCTCGTACCGCCGCCGAAGGGCACCACCGCCACACCGGCGGCCGCGCAGGCATCGAGCACCGCACGGACCTCCTCGTGGCTGCGCGGCGTGAGCACGGCGTCGGGCGCGCCTGCGCCGTCGCCCGCGCGCTGCCGAATGAGGTCCGGATACGACTTGCCGCGCGCATGCAGGACGCGCGCCTGGCGGTCGTCGCGCAGGATCTCGGCGAATCGCGAGCGCACCACCTCGGGCAGCTCCGGCGGATCGAGGCGAACGTCATCGAGCGCGACATGCCCGCCGCGCGCGTTGAGCGGGCCGAGCTCGCCCTCGAACCACGCGATCACGTCGGGCGGGGCGTGGCGGGCACTGGCGTCCTCGCCCCAGCCCCACCAGCGCATGTCAGGCGCCATGCAGACCCTCCAGGGCGCGCAGCGCGTCGTCGAGCACCTTGCGCGTCCCGCGGCGCACGATCCAGCCCGCGGACCGAGCGGTCCCGCGCATCTTCTGGCGCACGACGAGCGTCACGCGCGTCCCGTCCGCGTGCGGCGCAAGCGCGACCTCGAAGCGCGCCGAGAACATGATCCGCTCGAACGGCGAGCCGGCCACCTCCTGCTCCCAGATGCGCAGCTCGGGAGCGCGCGACTCGACGATCCGGAAGTCGGCGCGCACCGAGCGGCCGCGATCGGTGCTCAGCACCTCGGTGAAGTGCTCGTCGGTCACCGCCTCGACGCGCTCGACCCGCGGCCACCAGCGCGGCAGGTGGTACGGGTCGCTGACGGTCTCCCACACCCGCTCGGGGACGGCGGCGACCGTGCGGCTGCGGCGCGTCGTCGGCATCGAACGCGCCGGAGCCTATTCCGCGTCGTAGGCGATGAGCGCGTGGACGGGGTGCCCCGCGAGCTGCTCGCGGCCGCGCAGGAAGGCCAGCTCGATGAGGAAGGCGCACGCGACCACCTGCCCGCCGAGCTGCTCGACGAGCTCGCACAGCGCCTTGGCCGTGCCGCCGGTGGCCAGCAGGTCGTCGTGGACGAGGACGCGAGCGCCCCGCGCGACCGCGTCGGAGTGCAGCTCCAGCGCGTCGGTGCCGTACTCGAGCAGGTACTCGGCGCGGACGGTCTCGTGTGGCAGCTTGCCGGGCTTGCGCGCCAGCACGAAGCCGGCGCCGAGCTCGCGCGCGAGCGCCGGGCCGAGGAGGAACCCCCGCGCCTCGGCCCCGATGACGAAGTCCACGTCGAGGTCGCGCGCATAGGCGGCCAGCCCGCCGACCGCCGCGTCGAGCCCCTCCGGCGACGCCAACACCGGCGTGATGTCCTTGAAGACGATCCCCGGCTTCGGGAAGTCCGGGATGTCGCGCACGAGCGCGGCCAGGTCGACGGGCACGGCGGAGCGCTCGCTAGGAGACGATCTTGCGCAGGTCGCGGATCAGCAGCAGGTGCTTGAGGTGGGTGGTCACCGCCGCGAGGTTCTCGAGCGCCTCGATCGCCTCCTTGCGGCGCTTGGCGTTGCGCGAGCGCAGGGCCGGGGCGAGGATCTGCTGCAGCAGCGCGGCCTCGCGGTCCGCGCTGGTGCGGAAGGCGCGAAGGTTGCGCCCGCCCACGCCGTAGCGGGCCAGCTCGGTGACCGCGCGCACGATCTCGCGCTCGGTCTCGTCGTAGTACCTGGTCCCGGCGCGGACCTCGCCCTTGATGACCCCGTACTCCTCGAGCTCGGAGACCAGCCGCGGATCGGCGCGGGTCTCCTCGATGACGTCGTCGAGCGAGTACAGCGCCCCGTTGGACGGGGCGGTGACCGACGGACGGCGCTTGCTGCGCGGTGCGGGGCCTTCGCTCGCCGCGGCGGGCGCGGCGACGTCGTTGCCCGCCCGCCCCGATGCGAGCTCCTGGCGGATGACCCGCAGCGGCAGGAACTCGTCGCGCTGCAGGCGCAGGATCGTGCGCAGCCGCTGGACGTCGCCCGCCGAGTACAGGCGGTAGCCGCCCGGCGTGCGCCTGGGCGCAAGGAGCTTCTGATCCTCCAGATAGCGGATCTTCGAGATCGAGATGTCCGGGAACTCCTGCTCGAGCGCCTTGCAGACCGCGCCGATCGTCATCGCCTTGCGCGGCGCGCCGGCGTCGTGATCGAGCTCCTCGGAGTGTTCGGTTGCCTGTTCGTCCTGGACGGCCATGACCATCACTGAGAGAGGAAGGTGAGCTTGAACTTGCCGACCTGGAGCTCGTCGCCGTCCTCCAGGCGGTGGGATTCGATGCGCTGTCGGTTGACGTACGTGCCGTTGAGCGAGCCGAGGTCGTCGAGGTAGTAGTCGCCGCCGCGCTTGACGAGCAGCGCGTGGTCGCGCGACACGGTCACGTCGTCGAGGAAGACGTCGGAGTCGGGCCGGCGCCCGATCGTCATGCGGTCGTGGTCGAGCGCGAAGGACTCCCCCACTCGGCCGCCGCCGGCTCGGATGACGACCGCCGCGCCCTCGTGCGCGACGACCTGCTCCACATCGACGGGTACGAGCTCGCCGGTCTCGTCGATGCGGTACGTCGCCGTCGACGGCTCGCCGCCGGCACGCTCCTCGCGCGCCCCGAGGTAGGAGCCGCACTTCTGGCAGTAGTTCGCCCCGTCGGCATTGACGAAGCCGCACTCCGGGCAGTGGAGCGCCATCAGCCCTCCGGCTCTACTCGACGTCGGGGCCCTCGGCGCCGACCGCCCGACCGGCCAGGATGTCGGTGAGCTTCTGGACGTCGTCGCCGGTGATGACGTCCTCGCCTGTCTCGTGCTTCTTGCGCAGGCGGTTGACCAGCTCCGCGCGCAGGATGTCGATCTTCCCGTGGAGGATCCGGCGCTTGTAGGAGATGTCGATCTCCTCCTCGGTGAGCTGCTGGATGTACTCCTTCAGCTCCTGGTCGGAGAGGGAGCCCAGATCGGGGAACGTGTCCATGCGCGCGAGCATACCAGCGGATTGCCCACGCTCAAGCTGAGGTTGAGGGTCTTGCATCGCGCACGTACAGCGCGGTTGCCCACAGCGTGAGGGCAAGCCCGATGTAGAGCAGGATGTCCGCGACGGTGTCCACGCCGCACAGGGCGAGGAAGATCGCCGACATCACGGGCCACACCGCCCAGCGTCCGACCATGTTGATCTTCAGCTCGCGGCCCTGCCTGACCACGTACTGGCCGGCGAGGAGCATGAACAGCTCTCGGGCGATCAGGATGGCCAGAGCCCAGCGCGGCAGCAGGTCGTGATACCAGCAGACGACGACCCCGCAGATGACCAGCAGGCGGTCCACGATCGGGTCCATGAGCGCACCGAAACGGCTGTACTGGCCGGTGACCCGCGCGGCGATGCCGTCGGCGTAGTCGGTCCACGCGGCGACCGCGTAGACGATCGCGCCGGCTGCCTCGACCCCGGTGTCGCTGGACAGCTCGATCACCAAGAAGACCGGCAGCAGCGCGAAGCGCAGCAGCCCGATCGCGTTGGGCACCGTCCAGAGGTGCCACGGCTGCCCGCGGAGGGTCTGCGGCGGCGGCGGCCCGGAGCGATCCAGGCCGGTCAGCCGCCGGAAGGTCAGCCTGCGCCTTGGAGATCGCCTGGGGCCCCGCCTCAGGCGGCCACCTCGGCCGCCTTCGGCACCCCTCAGGGGAGGCTGGCCCACAGCTCGCGCACCGCCTCGGCTGCGTCGCGCAGGGGCACGCCGTCCTCGTGGTCGACGCGCCCGCGGCGCGCCTGGGCCTCCGCGCGGCCCGAATCGAGCGATCGCTTGCCGACCGTCAGGCGCAGCGGGACCCCGAGGAGCTCGGCGTCGGCGAACTTCTCGCCCGGGCCGGCGTCGCGGTCGTCGATGAGCACCTTGATACCGGCGTCCGAGAGCTCGGCGTAGAGCTGCTCGGCGGCCTCGCGCTCGGGCGTGCCGGGCTTGCCGAGGGCGACGATCTCGACGTCCCACGGCGCGATCGCGCGCGGCCACGAGATGCCGTTGTCGTCGGCGAACTGCTCGATCGCCGCTGCCGCCACGCGCGCGGGGCCGATGCCGTAGGAGCCCATGACGATGAGCTGCTCGGTCCCGTTCTCGTCGAGGTAGGTGGCGCCCAGCGGCTCGGAGTAGCGCGTGCCGAGCTTGAAGATGTTGCCGATCTCGATGGCCGGCTCGATGCGGATCGGGTGGCCGTTGACGATGTCGCCCGCCTCGACCGCGCGCAGGTCGCCGCGCTCGCCGCCGTCGATGCTGACGATCCGGTGGTAGTCGGGGCGGTTGGCGCCGGTCACGTAGGCCTCGCCGGGCAGCAGCGCCTCGTCGTAGAGCACGGGCACGTCGGAGCTCGGCCCGAGGAACCCGGCCGGACCGGGCAGCTCCTCCTCGCGCGCCGGGCGGAAGCTCTCCTTCAGCGCGTTGGTGAGCTTGATGTCGTTGACCCGGTGGTCGCCGCGCACGAAGGCCATGACGAGGCCGCGCGACTCGGTGATCACCGGATAGGCCTTCAGGACGTTGCCCGCCGGGATGCTCAGCGAGTCGGCCACGGCGGCGACCGTGGTCGCCCCGGGCGTGTGCAGATCGCCGTCGGCGGTCAGCTGCAGCGGCGCGACGGGCTGGGCCTCGGCGCTCGCGACCTCTGTGTTGGCGGCGTAGCCGGGGGCAAGCGCGACGTCGTTCTCGCCCGCCGGGCACGGCGCCATGTACTCGTGGGCGCCCGAGCCGCCCATCATGCCCACGTCGGACTCGACGCGATACCACTCCAGACCCGCGCGGTCGAAGATCGCGTCGTAGGCCTGCACGAACTTGTCGTAGGACTCCTGCAGCCCCGCCTCGTCGCGATCGAAGGAGTAGGCGTCCTTCATGATGAACTCGCGCGTGCGCAGGACGCCGGCGCGCGGTCGCGCCTCGTCGCGTCCCTTGCTCTGGAAGTGGTAGAGCAGCATCGGCAGCTCGCGGTAGGAGCGCACCGCCTGCGCGACGTGGAAGGTGACGGTCTCCTCGTGGCTGAGCGCCAGGACCAGGTCGGCGCCGCGGCGGTCCTTGAGCTTGAAGACCTCCTCGATGGCGTAGCGCCCCGAGCGCTTCCACAGCTCCGCCGGCGTGATGAGCGGCATGAGCATCTCCTGGCACCCGATGCGGTCGAGCTCCTCGCGGATGATCTGCTCGACGTTGCGGTGCACGCGCCAGCCCGCGGGCAGCCAGCTCCACAGGCCCGCGCCGACCTGGCGGATCAGGCCGGCGCGGACGCCGAGCTTGTGCGAGAGCGCCTCCGCGTCGGCGGGGGGCTGGCGCTCGGTGGGCAGGAAGTAGCCGTTCAGACGGGTCATGCGCGGCGAACACTAGCGCCGCCCCGCCGCCCTACCGCCCCAGCTCCGCGAACGCCCCGGACGCCGCGACAGGGCCATACATGCGGGACGTTGGCGCTGGTCAGCGCCGCGTGACCTGCTCGCACCCGCGCACGCGGTCGCGGCGGTCGGCGATGACCCGATCGGTGCCGGATGCGCACTCGATGACGTCGCGCGAGCCGTCGCGGGCGTTGATGACGTCGTTGCCCGCGCCGGCGCGGACAAGGTCGCGGCCCGTCCCGGGGAAGAGCTGGTCGTCGCCCTCGCCGCCGATCAGCACGTCGCGCTTGAGGCCGCCGTAGAGCAGGTCGTTGCCGGCCCCGCCGACGAGCCGATCGCGGCCGTTGCCGCCCCACAGCCGGTCGTCGCCGCCGTCGCCGTCGAGCACGTCGTTGCCCTCGCCGCCCCACAGGCAGTCCGCGCCGTCCAGGCCGCGCAGGAGATCGGAGCGCTCGAGGCCGTAGATCGTGTCGCCGAACGCCGTGCCGGTGAGGACGTCGTCGTCACGGCCGCCGCGCTCCACGTTCGCGCACGGCGGGCCGACCAGCGGCGCGCCTGGCGGGGCGACGCTCTGCTCGGTGATGAGGGTGCTCACCGAAGCGGTCAGGTCGGCGGACGTCGGATCGTCGGGCGCGGCGGTGACGGAGACCGTGTGGCGGATCGTCGTTCCCACCGTGGTGCCGGCGAGGACGATGCTCAGCGCGCCGCTCTGGCCCGCCGGGATCGAAGGCAGGGTGCAGACGACCGTCGCGCCCGAGGTGCAGTCGGCGTCGATGCCGCGCACGAACCGCGCACCAGCCGGGATCGTGTCCGTCAGCCGCACGCCCGTGGCGGGATCCGGGCCGCGGTTGGCGATCGTCACGTCGTAGGCCGTCTCGACGCCCACCGACGCGAACTGCGGCCCGGACATCCGCACCGAGACGTCCGCGGTCGCGGCGTCGGCCGCGGCGGGAGCGGCGAGCAGCAGCGCCAGCACGACGAGGGCGGACCGGGGGGTCATGACGGGAGCTTCAACGCGATGGCAGGTGGATATGTTTCGGTCAGGATCAGGCTCAATCCCTCAGACAGGAGACGGCAATGGCGTACGAGGTCCCGCCCCTCCCCTACGACTACGCGGCGCTGGAGCCGCACATCGACGAGCAGACGATGCGTCTGCATCACGACAAGCACCACCAGGCCTACGTCGACAACGGCAACAAGGCGCTGGCCGGCACCGATCTGGACGGCAAGCCCGCGGAGGAGGTCCTTGCGAACCTCTCCTCCCTGCCGGCCGACAAGCAGGGACCGGTTCGCAACAACGTCGGCGGACACGTCAACCACACCCTGTTCTGGGAGTCGATGAGCCCCGACGGCGGCGGCGAGCCGTCCGGCGACCTCGGCGACGCGATCAGCGCCGCGTTCGGCTCGTTCGACGACTTCAAGGAGCAGTTCGAGGCCAACGGCGTCGGCCAGTTCGGCTCCGGCTGGACCTGGCTCGTGATCGATGGCGGCGAGCTCAAGCTCGCCAAGACGCCCAACCAGGACAGCCCGCTCCTCGACGGCCAGACGCCGCTTCTGGGCAACGACGTCTGGGAGCACGCCTACTACCTGAAGTACAACAACCGCCGGCCCGAGTACCTCAAGGCCTGGTGGAACGTGGTCAACTGGGACAAGGTCGCCGAGCGCTACGCCGCGTCCTGACGCCTCGTGGGTGCGAGGTTGCGGCGCTCGCCGCAACCTCTGCCCGCGTCTAGCGTTTCCCAGCCTCGATGCTCTCTCTTCCCCGCCTCGCGGCGGCGCTGGTCGCCGCCGCCTTCCTGCTGCCTGCCGCCGCGCACGCCTCGAGCTCCATGGAGACCGGGATCGCCGACGACGCGGCCCTGCTCAACGAGCCCAGCGACGCGAAGGCCGCCGCGGCGGTCAAGGCGTGGGCGGCCCTGGGCATCGACGATGTCCGGATCTTCGTCCAGTGGCAGGCGATCGCGCCGGCCAACGGCGCCACGAAGGCGCCTGCGGGCTTCAACGGGGCCGACCCGAACAGCCCGGGCTACAACTGGTCGCGCGTGGACCGCGCCGTGAACCTCGTCAGCGCCGCGGGGATGCGCCCGCTGCTCGTGGTCACAGGGCCCGGGCCGCTGTGGGCCTCGCAGGTCCCAGGGCGCCACTCGGTGCGCTACAAGCCGCGCCCGGACCTCTTCGCCCAGTTCGCGCGCGCGGCGGCGCTGCGCTACGCCCAGGCGGTCGATCGCTACGTCGTCTGGAACGAGCCCAACCTGCCGCTGTGGCTGCAGCCGCAGAACACCTGCAGGGCCTCGCGGTGCACCCCGTACGCACCGCACCTGTACCGCAAGCTCGTGCGGGCCGCCTATCCGGCGATCAAGTCGGTCGATCCGACGGCGACCGTGCTCTTCGGCGCGCTGGCGCCGCAGGGCGAGAACGCGACCAAGCAGAACGCGCGAACGCGGCCGCTCGCCTTCATCCGCTCGATGGGCTGCGTGAAGGTCACCCTCAAGCGCGACCGCAGCGGCCCGTGCGCGGGCTTCAAGCCGCTGACCGCCGACGGCCTCGCCTACCACCCGCACTCGACCAAGCTGCCGCCCAACGGCGTGCAGGCCGTGCCCGACAACGCCTCGATCGGCGACCTGGCAAGGCTGAAGACGGTCCTCGACGGCACCGAGCGCGCCGGGGGCCTCAAGAAGGCCGGCGGTGGCAAGTTCGGCCTGTACTTCACCGAGTGGGGCTACCAGACCAACCCGCCCGACAAGACCCGCGGCGTGTCGCTGGCACAGCAGTCGCGCTGGCTGCAGCAGGGCGCCTACCTCGCCTACCGCGACCCACGGGTCAAGCTGCTGACCCAGTACGAGTGGCGCGACGAGCTGGTGCGCACCGGGTCGACCGGCGACCGCTACGCCGGATGGCAGTCCGGCCTGCTGCGCGCCAACGACGCGCCCAAGCCGTCGCTGCGCAGCTTCGCCAACCCGTTCTTCGTCGATCGCAAGCCCGGGAGCCGCGCGCTGCGGCTCTGGGGCCAGGTGCGTCCGGGGATCACCCACAGCGTGACCGTCCAGCGCCGCCGCGCGGGCAGCACCCGTTGGGTCAACGTCCGCGTGCTGACGACCAACGGCGACGGCTACTGGACGCTGGATCAGACGGCGACTGCGACGACCGACTACCGCTTCCGCTGGCAGCCGACGGACCAGTACGGAGCCGGCACCGGCCCGCTGCGCACGAGCGACGTCCTGCGCGTCAGCGTGAAGCGCCGCTGAGCGCGCGGGACATCACCCTCGCCGGGTGATACGCGGTCACCCCTGGGCCGCTGACCATCTAGGCGTGATCGCGGGCATCGTCGTCGCGTTGGTGCTGCTGTTCGCCGCGCCTGCCCACGCGGATCGACCCTTCTCGATCCGCTACACGACGAACGACCTCGGCGCGATCACGTTCGCGGCCAACACCCTCATGACATGCCCGGACGCGGCGCCGACCTGCGCCGGCGCCAGGGCCGGCACCGAGGCGGGTACGCTCGGCAACAACAACGGCTACGCGATGACCTACGTCGACGTCGACGGGCCCGCGAACGCGACCTTCGACTCATCGACGGCCACGCTGACCCTGCCGCCCGGCGCGTTCGTCCTCTTCGCCGGGCTCTACTGGGCCGGCGACACGTCGGCGGGCGGGAAGGTGGGCACCGTCAGTGGTGCGTCTGCGCCGACGCCTGCAGCGCGCGGCACCGTGCTCCTGCGGCCGGCCGGAGCAGCGAGCTACAGCACGATCACCGCCAGCACGCTCGACAGCAACGGCACGCGCTTCAGCGGCTTCGCCGATGTCACCGAGGCGGTCCGCCTGGCCGGCGCGGGCGCCTACACGGTCGCAAACGTCCAGTCCGGCCGCGGCAGCGACCGCTACGCCTCCTGGGACCTCGTCGTCGCCTACCGCGACGCCACCCAGCCGGCGCGCAACCTCACCGTCTTCGACGGGCTGGCCACCATCAGCCAGGGCTCCCCGGCGGCGACGCTCTCGCTCGGCGGCTTCACGACGCCACTGACCGGGCCGGTGCGATCGGTGGTCGGCCTCATCAGCAGCGAGGGCGACCGAACGTCCACCGGCGACAGCGCGACGCTGAACGCCAAGGCCCTCTCGGACGACCTCAACCCGCCCGACAACATCTTCAACTCGTCGATCAGCCAGCTCGGCGTTCCGCTCACCGCGAAGGAGCCGAACTACGTCAACCAGCTCGGCTCGGATGCCAACTCCTTCAACGCCGACGGCTACCTGGCCAACGGTGCCAAGGACGCCACGATCAAGCTCACGACGGGAGGCGAGACCTACTACCCGAGCGTCGTCTACTTCACCTCGGACATCTACTCGCCGAACATCCAACCGGCCAAGTCCGTGGTGGACGTCAACGGCGGCGCGGTGGAGCGCGGCGACGTCCTCGAGTACACCGTGCGCCTGACCAACACCGGCCAGGACGCGGCCGTGGGCCTGCGCTTCTTCGACCCGGTTCCGGCCCACACGGCCTACGTCCCCGGGAGTCTGCGCGTGACGCCGACGGCGACCGGCACGTCGTGTCCGGCCTTCCCGGCCGGTCCCGGGCCCACGGACGCGGCCGACGCCGACCAGGCCGAGTTCGAGGGTGACGCCGATCGCAGCGTGTACCGCGTCGGCACGGGTGCCTCCGGCGACAACAGCGGACGGCTCGATCCCGGCCGGACGGTCTGCGTGGCGATGCGGGTCCGGGTGGACGCCGCCGCTGCCCTCGGTGCGCAGGTCGTCAACCAGGGCGCCGCCAACTTCTTCGGCGCGACGCTGGGCACGCCGTTTCCCAACGTCCTCTCCAACGAGGCGGGCGTCACGGTGTCGGGCGCCGACCTCGTGCCGTCGAAGTCGCACGCCGGCGGCACCTTCGTCGCGGGTGGCTCCTACGACTTCGCCATCGACGTGCGCAATGCCGGGGACATCGCCACCGACGGCTCGACGGTGACCGTCACAGACGCCTTCCCGCCCGCGGCGTTCTCGTCGCTGCAAAGCGCTTCAGGGCCCGGATGGGCCTGCGCCATCGCCTTGCGGACCGTGACCTGCACTCGCACCGACGCGCTCGCTGCCGGCGCGGCGTGGCCGCCCATCGCCGTGAACGCGACGGTGGCCGACCCCGCGCCCGCGACGATCGTCAACACCGCCGAGGTCACCGGCGGCGGCGACGTCGACACCAGCAACGACAGCGCGACGGACGCGGGCGGCGCAGTCGCACAGGCCGACCTTGCGCTGACCAAGGTCTCCGACCTCGACACGACACCCGCGCGACGCGATCTCACCTTCACCCTCGAGGTCGCCAACCGCGGGCCGTCGTCGGCATCGGCGGTCCAGCTGACCGACACGCTCGCGCCGAGCTTCGCCGCCGAGCGCGTGACGAGCACGCACGGCACCTGCACGTCCGCGGTCGTCTGCGACCTCGGGACACTGCTGCCCGGCGAGGTGGCGACGGTAAAGATCGTCGCCCGGGTGCTCGATGCCGCCGCGGCATCCACGGCGACGAACACCGCGACCGTCCTGGACACCGGGACGAGCGCCGATCCGGTGCCGGGCAACAACACGGCGAGCGTCGACATCGCCGTGCCGCCCAGCAGCGACCTGCAACTCACGAAGTCCGTCTCGCCCGCCGAGCCGCAGGCAGGCGATCTGGTCACGTTCACGATCCCGGTGACCAACGCAGGGCCGTCGGTGGCCGAGAACGTGATCGCCAGCGACGCGCTGCCGCCCGAGCTGCTCGTCAGCCCCACGCCGGTCAGCACCATCGACGGCGGAAGCTGCTTCCTGAACCTCCTCAGCCGCGTCATCCGCTGCGAGCGCGCGTCCCTGGCCGTCGGCGAGACGGCCGTCATGACCGTTCAGGCCCGGCTGGCGGCCGACAGCAGGGGCAAGACCGTCCTCAACAGCGTCCAGGCGATCTCCGACTCGGTCGACCCACAGCCCGAGCTGGCCAAGGACACCGTCGCGTTCGTGCCGATCCCCGCCGTCGACCTCGAGCTGGCGAAGGTGGCGCTCGACGCGCCCGCACGGCCGGGCGGGACGGCCCGCTTTCGCCTGCAGGTGGCCAACCACGGCCCCAGCGACGCCCCCGACGTGGTCGTGCACGACAGCCTGCCCGCGGGGCTGACCTTCGTCAGCGACACGCGCGGCGTGTGCAGCGCTGCCGGCGCACAGGTCACGTGTGCGCTCGGCGCGTTGCCGAACGGCGCGGCGATCGACGACTGGGAGATGCAGGTGGCGGTCGATCCCGCGCTGGCCGGCCGGACGGTCCGCAACACGGCGAGCATCGACTCCGAGCCCGCGGATCCGACGCTGCGCCCAGAGGAGCGGATCGCGTCGAGCAACCAGGACGCCGCCGACCTCCCGGTCGCCGACCTCCCGGCGCCGGCCGGCGCCCCCTCCCACGCCGAGCCGTCGACCGCCCCCTCGCTTGCGCCCGAGTGCCTGGCGAACGTGCTGCGGCTGGTGGACGTGGCCGCCGGGCCCAGCCGCGTTCTCCTTCTGGGCGAGACCGCGCGGGCCAATGCCGCTCGGAGCGTGACCCTGCTCTTCCGCGGCGTGCGCATCGGCACCTCCCGGGTGCGCTCGGACGGCACCTTCCGCGCCGAGGTCCCGCTGCCTCCGCGCGCCCTGCGTTCGACGAACCTCGCCCGCTACCAGGCCGTCCTCGGCTCCCTGCGTTCGCTGAACCTCAAGCTCGCGCGGCGGATGCGCACGACCAAGCTGTCGAGCGCAGCCGGGAGGGTCACCATCGCCGGTCGCGTCACGGGCCCGCTGGCCAAGCCGGTGCGGACGGTCACGCTGCGTCAGTACCGCGACTGCCGAGGGACGGGCTATCGCGTCGTCAAGCGCGACGTCCGGGTCGGGCGCGACGGGCGCTTCCGCGCCACGGTCGCTGCGCCTACCGGCGTCGACGTCGCCTACTACCGCGCGGTCACACGCGTGCGAAAGACGACCCGCAACGCAAGGACCTACCCGACGTTCACACTGCTGCGCGGCGTCACCATCAGCGGGGCGGCGCCCGCCTCCCGCGCCCGCATGGGCGCGTCCGGCACCCGCTAGGCGCGGCTGAACCGCCGGCCCGCGACCGGCGACTCGTCCTCGTCGAGACGCGCGGCCTCGGCCTCGAGGGCGGCCAGGCGCTCCGGGGTCATCGCGGTCGCGTCCTCGTTCTCGGCCAGCCACTCGGCCGCCTCGGCGGCCTTGTCCTCGTCGCGCACGACCTGCTTGCCGCGCTCGTAGTACTTGTCGATCTCGGCGAACAGCTCGTCGACGAGGCGCTCGGTCGGCACCTTCTTCAGCGGCTCGCCCTTGGAGAAGATCATCGCCGAGTCCTTGGCGCCGGTGATGCCGAAGTCGGCGTGGCGCGCCTCGCCGATGCCGTTGACGGCGCAGCCGAGGACCGAGACCTCGATCGGGTCCTCGTAGGCCTCGAGGCGCCGCTCGACCTCGGCGACCACCGAGTCCATGTCGAACTGCAGCCGCCCGCAGGTCGGGCAGGCGATGAGCACCGGGCCCCGCTCCCGCAGCTTGAGCGCCTTGAGGATCTCCCAGGCGACCTTGACCTCCTCCTCGGCGTGGAAGGTCGAGAGGCTGATCCTGATGGTGTCGCCGACGCCGTCGGCCAGCAGCGTGCCCAGGCCGACCGCGCTCTTCAGCGACCCCGACCACTTCGTCCCCGCCTCGGTGACGCCGAGGTGCAGCGGATGGTCGATCTTCTCGGCCAGCAGGCGGTTGGAGGCGATCGTGTTCGGGACGCTGGTCGACTTCATCGAGACCTTGAAGTCGACGAAGTCGAGGCTGTGCATGAGCTCGACCCACTCGGTCGCGGCGGTGACGAGCGCCTCGACCGGGTTGGTGAACTCGAGGTCGCGCAGGTGCTTGGGCAGCGAGCCCGAGTTGACGCCGACGCGCAGCGGCGTGCCGTGGCGCCTTGCCGCCGCGACGACCTCGGCGGTCTTCTCGGGGCCGCCGATGTTGCCGGGGTTGATCCGGACGCAGTGGGCGCCCGCCTCGATCGCCTTGATCGCCAGCGTGTGGTTGAAGTGGATGTCGGCGATCACGGGGATCGGCGACTCGACGACGATCGTCTTGAGCGCCTCGACGTCCTGGTCGCGCGGCACGGCGACGCGCACGATGTCGGCCCCGGCATCGGCGACGCGACGGATCTGGTCCATCGTCGCCTGGAGGTTGGCGGTCTCGGTCTTGGTCATGGTCTGGACCGCGACCGGGGCGCCGCCGCCGATCGGGACGCCACCCACGTGGATCTGCCGCGCTGAGGCCATGGCGTGAGTGTACGAGGCGTGCCGGAGCGGCGAGGCCGGGCTCTCGGAACCTGCACACACGCCTCGCCAAGCGGCTAGGTTGATGCGCCAAGCGGCTTGCTGGTGCGTCAAAAGGCCTGGTACGGTCGCCCAACGGTTATCCAGTAGGACGTTCGTCAGGGGGGCGGAACATGGCTCAACCACGGGTGACGCGCGCCTCGTTGGTGCGCGGCGGCGCCGCCGTCGCGGCCGGCGGCGCTGCGCTTGCCGTCTGGCCTCGCGACACGATCTCGGCCCGCTCTGCCAAGCAGGACGCCGAGATCCTGAAGTTCGCGCTCGTCGTCGAGGACCTGCAATCGGCCTTCTACGCCGCGGCGCTCGATCGCGGCAAGCTCTCCGGCGAGCTGCTCGAGTACGCCCAGGTCGTCGCCGAGCACGAGAAGGCGCACGCCGACCACATCCGCACCGCGCTCGGCACCGATGCGCCGACGCCGCCCACCTTCGACTTCGGCGACAGCGTCGAGAGCCCCGAGAGCTTCGCCACGACGGCGATCAAGCTCGAGGAGCTCGGGCTGTCGGCCTACAACGGCGCCGCCCCCGGCCTGACCTCGGCCACGCTGGCCGACGCGGCCCGGATCGTGTCGGTCGAGGCGCGCCACGCCAGCTGGATCCGCGACGTGGTGGGCAAGGTCCCCGCGCCGCGGGCGACCGACAAGGCGATCTCCGCCGAGCAGGCGCAGGCGGCGATCCAGGCGACGGGGTTCGTGCAATGAGCGGCCGGCGACCGGACCACACTCGCGCTGAGACGGGCGACGAGCTCGACACCCGCCTCGAGGACGTCGACCGCGACGGCGCGATCGCCGAGGCGATCGGCAACCTCCACGACGGCGACAGCTCGCGCGCGGGATTCCTGCGCAGCGCCCTGCTGGGGAGCGGCGCGCTGCTGGCCGCCTTCGCCGCGCCGGCCTCGGCGGCGAGCGGCAAGGCCACGGACGTCTCGATCCTCAACTACGCGCTGACGCTGGAGGAGCTCCAGGCCGCGTTCTACACAGAGGTCGAGCGCAACAAGGTCCTCCACGGCGGCCTGAAGGAGCAGGCCGAGACCGTGGGCGCCGTGGAACGGGCGCATGTCAAGGCGTTCCGCGCGGCGCTCGGCAGCGCCGCGATCGCGACCCCGCACTTCGCGTTCGGCGACGCCACCGAGGGGTCCGACGCATTCCGCAAGACCGCGGTGGCCTTCGAGGACCTGGCGGTCGCGGCCTACAAGGGCCAGGCCCCGAAGATCAGCTCGCGTGCCTACCTGGCGTCAGCGCTGTCCATCCACTCCGTCGAGGCGCGCCACGCGGCGTGGATCCGCCGCCTGGCCGGCAAGTCGCCGGTGTCCGGCCCGTTCGACGAGCCGCTCAGCCGCGACCAGGTGACCGCGATCGTCACGCGGACGCACTTCATCATGTCGACGACCAGCACGAGCAAGGGACCGAAGTTCACCGGCTGATCGCCTGTCTCGCGGCGCTGGGGGGCGCCGTGGCGCTCGCCGGGTGCGGCGGCGGCGAGAAGATCGGGCCGCTCGACGTCGCCTGGGTGAGCGCAAGCGCGATGCCGCGCATCGCCATCGGCGACATCCCGTTGCCGGCGGCGGAGGGGCTGGCCATCGGGTCTCCGGAGGCGCTGCCCGCCGATCAGTACGCCGCGCGCTGGGCGGCGCTGCGGCGCCCGGCGATCGCCCGCGCCGCGCCCTCGCAGCGGGCCCGGCGCATCGCGCGTCTGAGCTCGCGCACGCCGGAAGGCACGACGAACCTCGTCCTCGTCGTCGGCAGCCGGCGCGACGCCGCCGGCCGGCTGTGGATCCGGGCGCGCCTGCCTGCGCGCGGCGTGCTCAGCGCATGGTTGCCACGCAACGCGCTGGGGACCTACGGCACCGTCCACACGCGCCTGGTGGTCGATCGCAGGCGCCTGACCCTGACACTGCTGCGCAACGGGCACGTCGCGTTCAGGGCGCCGGTCGGGATCGGCCGTCCGGGCACGCCGACGCCCGGCGGCCTCTTCTACGTGCGCGACCGCGTGACGCGGTACGCCAGCGCGTTCTACGGCCCGATCGCCTTCGGCACGAGCGCGCAGTCGCCGACGCTGACCGACTGGCCCGGCGGCGGCTTCGTCGGCATCCACGGCACCGATCGCCCGGACCTCGTCCCCGGCCGCGTCTCGCATGGCTGCATCCGACTGCGCAACGCCGACATCCTGCGGCTGGCGCAGCTGATGCCTGTCGGCACGCCGCTCGAGATCCGCTGACGGCGCTCCCCACTACGCTGCGCGCGCGATGCCCGACGTCTACGCCACCGCGCGGGGGCGCATACGCGCCCGGCTGGCCTCGCCGCTGGCGGCCCGGGCGCGAGCGCGCCGGCATGCGGCGTTCTTCGTTCTCACGGGCCTGGAGCCGGGGATGCGCGTGGTCGACGTCGGCTGCGGCGCGCTCGGGCTGCGCGGCCTCGAGCCCGGACTCGACATCACCGGCGTCGACCTCGTCGCGCGCCCGCAGTACCCCGGCCCGTTCGTCCTGGCCGACGCGACCAAGCGGCTGCCCTTCGAGGACGGGGCGTTCGACCTGGCGTACTCCTCGAGCGTGATCGAGCACGTCGCGCCGGCTGAGCGCACCGCGTTCGCGAGCGAGATCGCGCGCGTCGCGCGCGGCTTCTTCGTCCAGACGCCCGCGTGGTCGTTCCCGATCGAGCCGCACGCGCTGCTGCCCTTCGCCCACTGGCTGGCGCCCACGCTGCGGCGTCCCTATTGGCGCCTGGGCGCGGCGGGCTCGTGGGAGGACATCGCGCTGCTGCGCCGCGCCGAGCTCGAGGCCCTCTTCGGCGTGCCGGCCCACGCGGAGCGCTTCGGCGGCCTGGTGAAGAGCTGGATCGCCCTTCGGCCGGCGGCGTGAGCGGGCGTTGCGGCCGCGGCGCGCCGACGGGTGCGCGGTCTCCGCGCTTTGCGCTGGTCGCGCATGGGCGGTGAGGGAGGGAGGCCCGCTCGCCCGCGCGCTTCGCTCCCGCCGATCGCCGAACTGCGCTGGTTTGGCCCCGGAAAGCGACGCTGATCCAGCGCAGTTCGCCAACTGCCCCGGATCTCTTTCGGAATCCGACAGCGATCCGGGAAGGTTCGCGCCTCGGACCCTCCAATCGGCTCGACCCCCCACCCTCACCGCCCATTCGCGACCACCTCAGAGCGCGGAGACCGCAAGCCCGTCGGCGCGCTGCGGCCGTCGGCGCGCTCGCCTCATCGGCTGGCCGTAGCGGCGTCGAACACCTCGGCCGCCGCGAGGTGGAAGCCGTCGGGCTCGCCCGCGGCCGCGAAGGTCGCCGCGATCTCGCGCATCTCGGCGACCCAGCGCCAGCCCTTCTCGGCCGTCGCCTCGACCGCGCGGTCGTGGCGCTCGGCCAGCCGCGGCTGGGAGATCGCCCACTCGGCGAGCAGGTCGTCGTCGACGCCGTGCGCACGCGCGGTGCGCCGGATCGCGACGAGCAGCGCGGCGGTGCCCTTCGTCCACGCCGCGTAGGTCATCTTCAGGGCCGACGCCGCGCCGACGTCGCCGTCGAGCGCGATCGCCTCCAGCACGCCGCCGGCGAACAGCTGCGCCACCGCGGACGCGTCCGCGCCGCTGAGGTACAGGCGCGTGCTGCCCGGGCTCCGAGGCGGCGGCCCGATGATCCCGCCGTCCACGAAGCGCCCGCCGGCCGCCGCCTGGACCGCGCGCGCGGTGCCGGGCGAGATCGCGTTGGCGTCGACGTAGAGCCCACCGAACCCCGCCACCGCCTTGGCGACCGCGACGGCCGCGTGCGGCGGGCAGATCGAGAGCACCACCTCGCAGCGCGACAGCAGCGCGCCGACGCTGCCGGCATCGGTCATCCCCGCCTCGCGCGCGCGCTCGGCGCTGCGCGGGCTGCGCCCTTCCGACGCCCACAGCGCCTCGTGGCCGCTCGCGCGCAGCGCCGCGCCCACCGCGGAACCCATGGCTCCCGGATGCATCACCCCGACGATCGCCATGCCCCACAGAATGATCCAACCGGCCCGATGGGGCGCATAGGATCGGCAGCATGGCCAAGGTGCTCGACCTCAGTCCGCTCGGCGTCCGTGTCGAGCTGCTGCGTACCGGCGACGACACCGGCGGCGAGCTTCTCGAGTTCGACGTCGTCGGGCGCGCCCGCGGCATCATCGCCGCGGGCCACGTGCACACCCGCCAGACCGAGCGTCACGAGGTGCTCTCGGGCACCATGAAGCTGACGGTCGACGGCGAGAAGCACCTCCTGACCCCTGGGCAGTCGATGGAGGTCGCCCCCGGCGTCCCGCATCGCCAGGCGCCCGGCGGCAAGGGCGACGGCCGCGTGCGCGTCCAGATCCGCCCCGCCGGCGAGGCTCTGGCCTTCCTCGAGCGCCTGGAGCAGCTGTGCCGCGACGGCGAGCTCAATCGCTTCGGCTATCCCAAGCCCCTCCCCGGGGCGCGGCTCGTGCGCGACTTCCAGGCCACCGGCCACGCCGCCCGTCCGCCGCTGCCCGTGCAGCGCGCGCTGTCCCGCCTCGCGCTGGGCATGGCCAACGCCGCGCGGCCCTACGTCTTCGTCGACGAGTGGGACGTCGCGGCTCCGCCCGAAGCGGTCTTCTCGGCGCTCGCCGACGCCCGCACGTACCCCGCTTGGTGGCGCCCGGTCTACATCGACGTCGAGTCCGACGGGCCGGCCGAGCTGGGCAAGGAGTCGCGCCAGCACTTCAAGGGCCGCTTCCCGTACCACCTCAACACGCGCTCGGTCATCACCGAGCTCGACCCGCCGCGGCGGATCAGCGCCGACGTCGACGGCGACCTGCGCGGCACCGGGACCTGGACGCTGACCCCGATCGGAGGGGTGCCGACGGCGGCCGACGTGGCCGTCGGAGGCGGGCCCCCAGGCCATCTCCTCGGCACCCACGTGCGCTTCGACTGGCAGGTCCACGCCGATCGCCGGCTGCTGCGCCTGCTCACCCCCGTGCTGCGGCCCGCCTTCCGCTGGAACCACAACTGGGCGATCGCGCGGGCGATGGAGGGCCTGGAGCCCTTCGCACGGCAGCTGGCGAGCGAGGGCTCGCGCGAACCGACCGCCGCCGTCTAAGGGGCGTACATCGCGTCGATCGCGTCCGCGTACTTGCGGCCGATCGGCTTGCGCTTGAGCTTCATCGTCGGCGTCAGCTCGTCGCCGCCGGGCAGCCAGTCGCCCTCGACGATGGTGAACTTCCTGATCTGCTCGACGCGCGCCAGCTTGGCGTTGGCGGCGTCGACGCCGTCCTGCACGGCGGCGCGCATCCGGTCGTCGCGGGCCAGCGACTCCAGCGTGGCGTCGGCGAGCTCGCGTTGCGCAGCCCAGGCGGGCGCGAAGTCGCTGTCGAGGACGATCAGCGCCGTGTTGTAGCTGCGCCCGTCGCCGATGACGCAGGCCTGGCCGATCAGCGGGCTCGAGGCCTTCAGCGTCGACTCGATGTTCGCCGGGGACATGTTCTTGCCCGCGGCGTTGATGATGAGCTCCTTCTTGCGGTCGATGAGGCGCAGGTAGCCGTCGGCGTCGATCTCGCCGACGTCGCCGGTGCGCAGCCAGCCGTCCCCGGTGAACGCCTGCGCCGACTGCTCGGGCAGGTTGCGGTAGCCCGCCATCACCACATCGCCGCGCACGAGCACCTCGCCATCGGCATCCAGGCGAAGCTCGACGCCCGGCGTCGGCGGCCCGACCGTGCCGATCTTCACCCTCCCCGGCGGGTTGATCGCGCCGGCCCCGGAGGTCTCGCTCATCCCCCACAGCTCGGCCAGCGGCAGGCCGATCGCGTGGAAGAACTCGAGCACCTCGACCGGCGTCGGCGCCGCGCCGACGTTGATCGCCTTGGCCTGCTCGAGCCCGAGCATGCTGCGCAGGCCGGCGAAGAGCTCGCGATCGGCCTCGGCCACACGCGCGGCCAGCTCCTCGGGCACCGCTTCTCCGCGCTGCTCCAAGCGGACCTTCTGCACCGCGTCGCGCAGCGCCGCCTCGGTGTGCTCGCGCTGCTCGGTGGGCTGCGTGGCCGCCATCGCCTCGAGACCGGCCTTCAGCTTCTCCCAGATGCGCGGCACGGCGAAGAACCACGACGGGCGCACCTCGGGCAGGTAGGCGAGGATCTCGCGGGCGCTCGGACAGCAGGTCACCTCCAGCCCGTAGACGATCGGGATGTAGTGGTGGGCGACGCGCTCGGCGACGTGCGCGCTGGGCAGCCACGAGATCACGCGTCCCTCGCGCGGGAAGTCGATGAGCTCCTCGACAGCCGAGACCGCCGCGATCACGTTGCGGTGCGTGAGCTCCACGCCCTTCGGCGGGCCGGTGGTGCCCGACGTGTAGATCAGCGTGATGAGCTCGTCGGGCGAGGTCTGCGCCGCCGACGCCTCGACGTCGAGGTCGGACCGCATCGCCGCGACCTCGTCCAGGGACAGCACGCCCTCCGGCGCCTCGCCGTCGACGACGATCACGTGCTCGACGCTCGGCAGGTCCTTGCGGGCCTCCAGCGCGCCGGCCATCAGCCCCTGCTCGGTGATGAGGATCCGCGCGCCGGCATCGGAGGCGACGAAGGCGATCTGGTCGGGCGTGTACTGCATGTAGATCGAGAACGGCGTCGCCCCGGCCATCATCGCCGCCAGGTCGCACTGGGCGAACTCGGGGCGCGTGTTGAGCAGCAGCGCGACGGTGTCGCCGCGGCGCAGTCCCAGCGCGGCCAGGCCGCGGGCCAGCGCGTCGACCCGTTCGCGCAGCTCGCCCCACGTCCACGAGAGCTCGTCGCCCTTCGTGCGCACGGCCACATCGCCGGCGCGGTCGGCCGAGATGATCCGGAACGCCGCGGCGATCGTGGCAGCTCCGACCGCGTCGCGGGCGCGCGTCGTCTCCTCCATGGAGCGAACGCTACCTGCCGGCGGGTGCGCTCACGCGACCGACGGCAGCGACCGCCAGGCGTCGAACGCCGGGCGCCGCGCGCCGCCCGACTCGGCGGTCTCGCACAGGCCGCTGTCGTAGCGCGGGTCGGTGTGGAAGAGGTATTGGGTGACGAGCGCGACCCCGTCGCCCTCGGGCGTGGTGGCCAGGCGCTCCCACGACGCGCGCAGCAGGTCGGCCTGCTTGACGCGCTGCGCCGCCGGGTCGGCGATGCCGAACCGCCTGGCGATGGTGCGCAGCGTCACGCCGCCCTCGGTGATGAGCAGCTGCGGCTCGCCGGCGTCGCCGTCGGGCCAGCCCGCCCAGCGGCCGGCCAGGCGCCGGCGCACGGCGGCGGCGCGCTTGGTCGCGTAGGCGACGTCGCCGTAGTTGTGATGGGTCCACGCGAAGCGCTCGCCGGCGACGAAGCGCCGCCGAGCGAGCGCGTCGAGCAGGCGATCGGTGAACTCGTCGTAGCCGCGCACGTCGGAGACGCCGGGCCCGGCGAGGACGACCCGGCTGCCGAGGTCGCCGGCGATCCGCTGGGCGGTGGCGAACATCGCCGCGACGGTCTCGGGCGCCAGCCGCCGCGCGGTCCACTGCAGGTTGGGCTCGTTGCACAGCTCGAGGACGTCGATGCTCGGCCCGTAGCGCGAGACCGTCCACGAGACGAACTGCCCCCAGGCCCCGCCCGCCGACAGGTCGGCCGGCGGCAGGAACGACGCCGCCTGCGCGACCCCGTTGACCCACGGCGGGAAGCGGTAGAGCGTGAGGATCGTCCGCAGGCCGTCGGCCCGAGCCAGCGCGATCTGCTCGTCGAGCGCGGCGACGCGATCTGGCGCGAAGGTCCCGGGCGCGGGCATGAGCGTCGGCCAGTCGGCCCACAGCCGCACCCACCGCGTGCCGCTCTGGGCCAGCAGCGTGCGGTTGTCGGCCGCGCGCAGGTCCTGCGGGCAGCCGGGCTGGATGCAGCCGGCCGGGCCGAGCGCCACGCAGCGCCGCGGGGTGGCGGCCACCGCGCGCGGCACGTCGAGGCGCCGCGCGAGCAGCGCCGGACCCGCGACCCCTGCGACGGCTGCCGCGCCGGCTCGTGCGAGGAGCTGCCGGCGCGACAGCCTCGCGGGTGCCGAGGCCGGCGATGTGGCCGAGCCGAGGCAGGTCCCGCGCTCGGTCTCCATCAGCGCACGTTGAACCCCTCGCCGCGCAGCCGATCGATGTCGTTCGTCAAGCCGATCACGAACAGGAACGCCACGAGCATGAAGCCCACCACCGACGCTCGCTCCATGACGCGGTAGGGGATCGGACGTCCGCGGATCTTCTCTGCCACTGCCCAGAAGATATGGCCGCCGTCGAGCGGCAGGAAGGGGAAAAGGTTCACCACGGCCAGCGAGAGCGAGATGATCGCCAGCACGCTGAGCGCCTGGATGGTGTCGAAGGTGAACGACTGCCTGGTCGCCTCGTAGGAGCCGACCACGCCCGAGACGTCCTTGCGCGCCTTCGGGTCGTAGAAGATCCGCACGATCGAGCTGACCGTCAGCTTGGTGATCCGCCAGAGGTTCTCGACGGTGATCGTCGCGCCCCTGCCGGCGCCCACCCGCTCGGTGTCGCCGTAGGAGATCCCGAGCAGCATCCGCTTGGCCTGGGCGTCGTAGGTCGGCGTGATCAGCAACGTCACCTGCTTGCCGTCGCGCTCGACGACGACCCGGGCCGGCGTCGCGCCCGCGCACCCCTGCTCGAGCTTGCCGCTGCAGCGATGGCGGTCGACCACGCCGCGCAAGCGGTCCTGGCGCCGGGCGATCTGGTCGTCGCTCAGGCCGGACTGGTAGCCGGGCACGCCGTCGATCGACAGCACCCTGTCGCCCGGCTGCAGCTTGCCCTGCGCCGCGCTCGAGCTCTGCACCGTGTCGACCACGAGGTTGTTGGAGAGCACGCCGTGGAAGGTCACGATCGCCCAGCCGATGACGAACGCGATGAGGATGTTCATCGCCGGCCCCGCGCCGATGACCACGACGCGCTTCCACGTCGGCTGGTTGAGGTAGGCCCGCGGGACGACCTCCGGCGGGAGGTCCTCGTGCGGGCTCATCCCGCTGATCTTCACGTAGCCGCCGAGCGGGATGGCGCCGATCGCGTACTCGGTCTCTCCCCGGCGCACGCGCGCCAGGAGCGGCGGGAAGAACAGCGAGAAGCGCTCGACGCGCATGCCCGTCCGCTTCGCGGCGATGAAGTGGCCGAACTCGTGCAGGATGATCAGCGCCGAGAAGCCGACGAAGGCCAGGACCCAGCTCATCGCGTCCTTCCCGGCGTCCTCGACCTCGGCGACGCCGTCACGCGCGGACCGCGATCAGCTCGGCGGCGACCGCGCGCGCCTCGCGATCGGCCTCGTACAGCGACTCGAACGCACGCACCGGACCGGCCGGCAGCCGTTCGAGGGCGGTCTCGATGATCGCGGGGATCCCCAGGAAGCTCAGCCGGCCCTCCATGAACGCGTGGACGGCGACCTCGTTGGCGGCGTTCAGGACGCACGGCGCAGTGCCGCCGGCGATCGCGGCCTCGCGCGCCAGGCGCAGGCACGGGAACGCCTCGGTGTCGACGGGCTCGAAGGTCAGCGCGCCCACCTCGGCCAGATCGAGCGCACGCATCGGGACGTCGACGCGCTCGGGGTAGTGCAGCGCGTAGGAGATCGGCACCCGCATGTCGGGATGGCCGAGGTGCGCGAGCGCCGCCCCGTCGCAGAGCAGCACGTAGGAGTGCACGATCGACTGGGGGTGCACGACGACGCCGATGCGCTCGTAGGGCGTCGCGAACAGGTAGTGGGCCTCGATGAGCTCCAGGCCCTTGTTCATGAGCGTGGCCGAGTCGATGGTGATCTTGCCGCCCATCGCCCACGTCGGATGGGCCAGCGCGGCCTCCACGCTGACGTCCTCGAGCTGCTCGCGCGTGCGCCCGCGGAACGGGCCGCCGCTGGCGGTGAGCACGAGCTTGTCCACCGTTCCGGCGCGCTCGCCGGCGATGAGCTGGTGCAGCGCGGAGTGCTCGGAGTCGACGGGGATGATCTGCGCGCCGGTGGCCTCGGCGAGCTGGGTGACGAGCTCGCCGCCGACGACCAGCGACTCCTTGTTGGCCAGCGCGAGGTCGATGCCCTCGCCGAGCGTGGCGACCGTCGGGCCCAGGCCGGCCGAGCCGACCAGCGCGTTGAGCACGAGGTCGGCGCCGGACTCGATGACGAGCCGCACGAGCCCCTCGGCGCCGATGAGGACCTCGCCGTCGGTCCACGCCTCGGCAGCGCGCGCCCCTGCGATCGGGTCTGCCAGGGCGATCCGGGTCGCGCCGTGCGCGCGCGCCTGCTCGACCAGCGCCTCCCACGAGCGCTCCGCGCTGAGCCCGACGAGCTCGAGGTCGGCCGAGCGCTCGACGATGTCGAGCGCCTGCGTCCCGATCGAGCCGGTGGAGCCGAGGATGAGGAGTCGGCGAGGCACGGGCACTAGGGTGACACAGGCGCCGTCAGCGCCTCGTCAGACCGTGCGCCCGAGCTCTGCGCCCCACCGGCCGCACCGCGCGGCCAGGGCGATGAGCGGAGGGAGTCTGCGGAGATTTGTTGCGGTTGGCGTGTCCCGTGTGGTCGCTTGCCTGCGAGGGTTCGCGGGGTGTGCTGCATCGAACCGGATAGTCCTGGGGTTCGCAGCACACCTCTGGTGTCGGCGGTCGCCCAGCTCGCGTCGGGGCAATGGGGCGTCGTGTCCCGCGCGCAGTTGCGAGAGATGGGCGCTTCGCGTGGCGCCGTGGAGCACTGGCTTGCGGTTGGGCGGCTCCATGCCGTTCACCGCGGTGTCTACGCCGTCGGGCACCGGGTGCTTCGGGTCGAAGGGCGCTGGATGGCGGCAGTGCTCGCGGGTGGGCCGGGCGCCGTGCTGAGCCATCGGAGCGCCGCGGCCTGCTGGGACCTCCTCGGCGACAGTCCCGCACGCCCCGACGTCACCACCGCCGGGTCTCGACGGGGCGTCGCGGGGATCCGCCTTCACCGCTCGCGCTCCCTCGATGCCCGTGACACGACCATGCATCGAGGCATCGCGATCACCTCACTCGCGCGGACGCTGCTCGATCTCGCCACCGTCGCTCCACGTCACCGCCTCGAACGCGCGCTGGCACAGGCCGAGCGCATGCGGCTCTACGACCACCGCGCCATCACCGAGCTCCTGGTACGCGCGAACGGGCACCGAGGCAGGGCGACACTCGCCCAAGCAACATCCCGCGAGCCGCAGCTGACCCGTAGCGACCTCGAGGCCCGCTTCCTGCACATCGTCCGCGACGCGGGCCTTCCAGAGCCCCTGACCAACTTCTCCCTCGCCGCCCCGGACCACCCGCGCCTTGAGGTCGACCTGTACTGGCCCGCGCACCGTCTCATCGTTGAGCTGGACGGCTACGAGACCCACGGCACCAGACGCGCTTTCGAGAGTGACCGCAGGCGGGACGCGGCGCTCCAAGCAGCCGGCTATCGCGTCCTGCGTTTCACCCATCGCGACGTGACGCAAGCGGCCCACATCGTGCTCAGACGCCTGAATGCAACGGCCGGCGGCGGCCGCTCCACCGCCGCCGGCCACCTGCACATGATGTCAGACATCGTGTAGGAGTTCCAGCGGGAACCGTCAGAGCATCGCGTGCCAGACGTAGAAGCCCGCGACCATCGCGAACATCGCGGCATCCAAACGGTCGAGCGCTCCCCCGTGGGGCCCGAACAGCCTGCCCGTGTCCTTCGTCCCGGCGTCGCGCTTGAGGTAGGACTCGAAGAGGTCGCCGACCGGCGCGGCCGCTCCGACCGCAGCGCCGAGGATCACCGCGTGCCAGCCGCTCAGCCAGTCCTGGTAGAGACCGGCCAGCCAGACCGCGAGCACCGCGACGACGAAGCCGATGACGAGCCCCTCGACGGTCTTGTTCGGCGAGATCGACGGAGCCAGCTTGCGGGTGCCGAACGTGCGCCCACCGAGGTAGGCGGCCGTGTCGCCGACGAACGTCCCGACGAGCACGTCGATCACGATGCCGTTGCCGTGGGGCAGGTCGCGCAGCAGGACCGCGTGGGCGAAGGCCAGTCCGATCCAGGCGAGCCCCAGCATGGTCACCGACACCCCGGGCGCGCCGGCATGGCGCGGCTGGAGCACGCAGAGCACGAACACGAGCGGCACACACGCCACGAAGACGCCCAGAACGGTGGCCTGGTCGCCCTGATGCGCGGCGACGAGCAGGCCGGCGATGCCGATGAAGCCCGCCAGCCGCGACGGGTTGGCGAACTCGTACATCCCGAAGAGCTCGTGCAGGCAGATCCATCCCAGGACGATCAGGCCGGCGACGAAGATCCAGCCGCCGAAGCCGACGATCGCCAGCGCGAAGACGATCGCCGGGAGCGCGGCGAGGATGCGCGCGCCGAGCTCCGAGCGGGCGTGGCGCCTGCGCGAGCGCTCGGCGCGACGCCGGCTGGCCGTCGAGCGCCGGCGCCGGGCGCTGCCCTCCATCAGCGCGCCCCGAACCGGCGCTGCCGGCCCTCGAAGGCATCCAGCGCAGCGCGGAAGGCCTCGCGCGAGAAGTCCGGCCAGAGCTCGTCGACGAACATGAGCTCCGAGTAGGCAAGCTGCCAGAGCAGGTAGTTGGAGATGCGCTGCTCGCCGCTGGTGCGGATGAGCAGGTCGGGGTCGTGCATCTCGGGCGCGTACAGCAGCTCGCGGAACGCCTCCTCCCCGCCGCCGCTGTAGCGCTCGGCGGCGTCGAGGATCTCCGCGCGCGCGCCGTAGTTGAAGGCCACGTACAGGGTGATGCGGTCGTTGTGGGCGGTCTCGTCCTGCGCCCAGTCCATCTGCTCCAGCAGCGCCGGCCCGACGCCCTGTCGTCGGCCGATGAAGCGCATCCGCACGCCCTCGTCCTTGAGCTCGGGCGTCTCGGACAGGATCCGCTGGGAGAACATCCGCATGAGCGCGGTGACCTCCTCGGCCGGCCGCGACCAGTTCTCGGTCGAGAACGAGTAGACGGTGAGCTCGCGGACGCCGAACTCGGCGGCGTCGCGCAGCCGCGCCTTGACGGTGTCGGCGCCGGCCTGGTGGCCGTCGGCCACCGGCAGCCCGCGGCGCTGCGCCCACCGCCCGTTGCCGTCGGTGATGATCGCGACGTACCGCGCGGAGCGACCGCCGCCGGGCCCCTCCATCAAACCTCGAGGATCTCGGCTTCCTTGGCCTTCAGCGCCGTCTCGAGATCCGCGATGCGCGCGTCGGTGACCTTCTGCAGCTCGACCTCGGCGCGGTGCTCGTCGTCGGCTCCGGCCTCGCCGGCCTCCTTGAGCTCGCGCAGGTCGTGCATGACGTCGCGGCGGATGTTGCGGATCGCCACGCGCCCGTCCTCGGCGATGTGGCGCACGACCTTCACCAGCTCGCGCCGGCGCTCCTCGTTGAGCTCGGGGATCGCCATGCGGATCAGCCGCCCGTCGTTGTTGGGCGTCAGGCCGATGTCGGACTCCATGATCGCCTTCTCGATCGACTTGATCGAGGCCTGGTCGTAGGGCTGGACGGTCAGGAGCCGCGCCTCGGGCGCGCTGATCGTCGCCAGCTGCTTGAGCGGCGTCTGCGCCCCGTAGTAGTCGACGACGATGCGGTCCAGCAGCGCCGGGCTGGCGCGACCGGTGCGGACGGAGGCGAACTCGCCGCGGGTCGCCTCGACGGACTTCGTCATCCGCTCGCCCGCGTCCGCGAGCAGCTCGTCGGTCAGCTCGGTCATGTCGCCACCAAAGTTCCCACGCGCTCGCCGGACACTATCCGGTCGATGTTGCCCTCGTCGTTCATGTTGAAGACGTGGATGGGCAGCTCGTTCTCCATGCACAGAGTGAGCGCGGTGAGGTCCATGATCCGCAGGCGGCGCTCGACGGCCTCCATGTGCGTGATCTGCGCGATGAACTCCGCCGACGGGTCGGTGCGCGGATCGGCGGTGTAGACGCCCTCGACGCCGTTCTTGGCCATGAGCAGGGTCTCGGCGTGGATCTCGATGGCGCGCAGGGCGGCCGCGGTGTCCGACGTGAAGAACGGGTTGCCGGTACCGGCGGCGAAGATGACGACGCGGCCCTTCTCGAGGTGTCGCATCGCGCGGCGCCGGATGTAGGGCTCGGCGACCTCCTGGACGTGCAGCGCGGACTGCACGCGCGTGTGGACGCCCATCTTCTCCAGCGCGTCCTGCAGCTGCATGGCGTTGAGGACGATCGCCAGCATCCCCATGTAGTCGGCGGTGGCGCGGTCCATCCCCTCGGCGGCGCCCGCGATGCCGCGGTAGATGTTGCCCGCGCCGGGCACGACCGCGATCTCCACGCCGCGATCGTGCACCGACTTGATCTGCTTGGCGACGGCCTGCAGGCGCTCTGGGTCGGTCCCGTACTCGCGGGAGCCCAGGAGCGACTCCCCCGAGAGCTTCAGCAGGACGCGCTTGAAGGCGGGGGCTGCTGAGCCGTCGTCGCTCACTCGCCCACCGCGAAGCGCGCGAAGCGCCGGATGACCACGTTCTCCCCGGTGGTCGCGGAGAGCTCGCCGCGCAGCTGCTCGATGGTCTTGCCGTCGTACTTGTCGCCGTTGACGTGGACCTGGTTGAGCAGGACGACGTCGCCGAGCCACTTCTTCAGCTGGCCCTCGACGATCCGCGGGCGGACGTTCTCGGGCTTGTCGGCGGCCTGCTGCTCGAACACGCGGGCCTCGGCGTCGCGGACGTCCTGGGGCACCTCGTCCTCGCTGACCCACCGGGTCTGCGGCGAGGCGGCGATGTGCAGGGCGACGTCGCGCGCGAATGCGACGAAGTCGGCGTTGGTGGCGACGAAGTCGGTGTTGCAGTCGACCTCGACGAGCACGCCGACCTTGCCGTTGGCGTGGATGTAGCTCTGGATGGTGCCCTCGCTGGCCTCGCGGTCGGCGAGCTTGCCCAGCTTGTTGCCCATCCTGACGCGCAGGATCTCGGTCGCGCGATCGAAGTCCCCGTCGGCCTCCTGCAGCGCCGCCTTGCAGTCCATCATCCCGGCGCCGGTCTGGCGGCGCAGCTCGGCGACGTCCTTTGCGCTGATCTTGATCTGGTCGGTCATGCGTTCTGTTCCTGGGTCTCAGCCGAGGGCTCCGTCTGAGCCTCGGCGGTCGTCGTGTCGTCGGTATCCACCTCGACCACCGGGTCGGGCGGCGAGGCGGGGTCGGGGGTGTGGTCGGTGGCCGGCGGCTCGGGGTGCGACACGTCTCCGGTCTGGTACTCCTCGGTGTCGGCGGCCTGGCGGACGGCGGCGTCCTCGCTGGGCTGCTGGGGCCCGAGCTCCTCGACGGCCTCGGCGACCTCGGCCTCGGCCTCGGCGCGATCGCCGCCGCCCTCGGCCTCGGTCAGCGCGGCCTGCGCAGCGGCCTGCTCGGCCTGGCGGCGGGCCTGCTCCTCGGCCTCCCGGCGCGCGCGCTCCTCGGCGTCGCGACGGACCCGCTCCTCGTCCTCGGCGCGCTGGCGCTCCTCCTCGGCGGTGAAGGTCAGGCGGCCGTCGCGGGCGGCATCGCCGATCGCGTGGGCCACGATCGCGCACGACTTGATCGCGTCGTCGTTGCCTGGGATCACGAAGTCGATGCCGTCCGGGTCGCAGTTGGTGTCGACCAGGCCGATGATCGGGATGCGAAGGCGCTGGGCCTCGCGCACGGCGATCGCCTCGGTCTTGAGGTCGATGACGAACATCGCGTCCGGGGTGCGCTGCATGTACTTCACGCCGCCGAGGTTGGCGCGCAGCTTCTCGAGGTCCGACTGCGCGGAGAGGCGCTCGCGGGTCGGCAGCAGCGCGAGCTGCCCCTCGCCCTCGTAGCGCTCGAGGTCGTGCAGGCGCCGGATGCGCTGGTTGATGGTCTGGAAGTTGGTCAGCAGGCCGCCCAGCCAGCGGTGGTTGACGTACGGCATGCCGGCGGCCTCGGCAACGTCCTTGACGGCGTCGCGAGCCTGCTTCTTGGTGCCGACGAAGAGCACGATCCCGCCGCGGCGGGCGAGCTCGCCGGTGAACTGCTGGGCCTGCTCGAGCAGACGCTGGGTCTGGAGCAGGTCGATGATGTAGATCCCGCCGCGCTCACCGTGGATGAAGCGGCGCATCTTCGGGTTCCAACGGCGCGTCTGGTGACCGAAGTGCACTCCGGCCTCCAGCAGCTCCCTGATCCCGACTTCGGGCATGGTGATACTCCCTTGGAGAGGTACGTGTGGTTGATGTGCCCGCGGCGGCGGTGCGGACCCGGGCCGCGCGGCCCGGGCAGGGCCCGCCACGTCCGTCCGCGGGGTCGAAGGACGTTCCCTTCTCATTGTACGCAAGAGATCCGTGGCTCCTGCGTTAGGTGCATTGCGGGCTTGGCCTCCCTTCCCCTACCTCCGGTGGTCCGGTCCGCGTCAGAGGCGAGCGGGGCGGTCAGGGACGCGGCCGCCCCGCCGCCGACTACCCTCCGTGTGTGACAGACCTGGCGGGGAGCTTCGGGAGCGCCGCGGAGGCCTACGAGCGCGGCCGACCCCGGTACGAGCCGCACGTCATCGCGGCGATCGGCCAGGCCGCCGGCGGGCCGCGGATCCTCGACGTCGGCGCCGGGACCGGGCGGTTGTCCGAGCCGCTGACGCAGGCCGGCTACGACCTGGTGGCGGTCGAGCCCCTCGACGAGATGCGGGCGATCCTGGCGCGGCACATCGGCGCCGAGCGCGCGGTCGCCGGCCGTGCCGAGGCGCTGCCGCTCGACGACGCGTCCGTCGGCGGCGCCGTGTCCAGCGACGCCTGGCACTGGTTCGACGGCGCGCGCGCCGCCGACGAGCTCGCGCGGGTGGTGCGGCCGGGCGGCGGGGTCGTCGTGTCCACCACGTACCCGACCTGGGCCGACGGCGACGGCGCGCCGGATTGGTGGCTGGACCTCCGGGCCGTCCACGCCGCCCTGCCGAAGGCCGACCACCCCGCCTTCGCGCGCGGCTGGCGCCGCCCCGACAGCTTCGACGGCCATCCCGCGTTCGACGAGGTCGAGAACCGCCGCGTGCCGTTCGTGCACCACACCGACCGCGAGGGCATCGTGGCGCACTGGGCGTCGATGTCGTTCGTGGCCAGCCTGCCCGATCCGCAGCGCACCGAGCTCCTGGGCGAGCTCGACGCCATGCTCGCGCGGCGCGGCATCGAGGACGTGGACATCCCCTACCGCGCCGAGCTGTGGATCACTCGGCGGCGGCCCGCTCGAGGGCTGCCTGCAGATCGGGCGGCAGCGGCGAGCTGACGTCGACGGGCTCGCCCGTCACCGGGTGGGTGAAGGCCAGGCGCGCGGCGTGCAGGAACTGGCGCTCGAGGCCCAGCCGGCCCGCGGTGCCGTACTCGGGGTCGCCGACGACCGGATGGTCGATCGCGCGCAGGTGCGCGCGGATCTGGTGGGTGCGCCCGGTCTCCAGGCGCACGCGCAGGAGCGTGGTGCGCGGCAGCGCGCGCTCGATCTCGAAGTGGGTGATCGCCGGCTTGGGCGCGTCGGTATCGGTCGACGTCCGCGTGCGCACGCGGCGGTCTCGGCCGAGCGGCGCGTCGATCGTGCCGGTGCGCGCCGGCGGGCGGCCCTCGACCAGCGCGAGGTACTCGCGGGTGATCTCGCGCCGTTGCAGGGCGGCGCGCAGCGCGCGGTGGGCGGACTCGGTGCGCGCGACGACGAGCAGCCCGGAGGTGTCGCGGTCGAGGCGGTGCACGATCCCAGCGCGGGCGGCGTCCTCGCCGCCGGCGGCGACGCCGGCCAGCGCCTGTGCCAGCGTGCCGGCGCGGTGGCCGCGCGCCGGGTGCACCACGACGCCCGCGGGCTTGTCGACCACCAGCAGGTGCTCGTCGCGGTACGGGATCGCGTAGGGCGCGTCAGGCACGTCGGCGGCGGGCGCATCCTCGGGCTCGTCGACGTCGACGACCTCGCCTGCGGCGACGAGGTGGCGCTTGGGCGCGCGGCGCCCGTCGACGAGCACGGCGCCCGCCTCGATGAGCCGCTGCGCACGCGCGCGCGATCCCAGCGGTCCCGCCAGGAACGAGTCCAGGCGCGTGCCCTCGTCGTCAGGTCCGGCGCGCAGCTGCATCGCGCGGGCGCTCGATGACGTAGAGCAGCACGAGGACGCCGAGGGTGATCGAGGTGTCGGCCAGGTTGAAGGCCGGCCAGGCGGGGAGCTTGATGAAGTCGGTCACCGCCCCGTAGCGGATGCGGTCGATGATGTTGCCCAGTGCGCCGCCGAGCAGCATGCCGGTCGGCAGCCACACCAGCGGCTTGTGCAGGTGCGTGGCGAAGTAGGCCAGCAGCGCGACGAGCGCGATGCCGACGACGATCGCCACGAGGGTCCCGCCGCCCCCGAGCTGGTTGAAGGCCACCCCCTGGTTCTGGACGTGGACGATGTCGATGCCCAGGAAGACGTCCTTGCGCTCGCCGATCTCGACGTTGTGGCGCACGAGCGCCTTCGTCGCCTGATCGAGGGCGATCACGACCGCCGTCACCGCGGCGGCACGCAGCCACGGGCCCATCAACCGTTGATGAGGTTATAGACCAGCCGGCCGACCAGCTGGAGCACGAAGATCGCGATGACCGGGCTGAGGTCCAGCGGCCCGAGCGGCGGGATGACCCGGCGGAAGATCGACAGATACGGCTCGCAGACGTCGCGCAGGAAGCTCAGCACCGCGTTGACCCAGCGCGAGTAGGGCACGCGGCCGCCGAAGGCGAAGAACAGCGAGCTGAGGATGTAGGCGATGATCAGCAGCGTGTAGACCACGAAGACCGCGTACACGTAGCTCGCCAGCTGCTCGCGGAAGGTGGCCAGCACGCCGATCATGACTTGAGGATCGCATCCAGAGCGGCCGAGAAGGCGCTTCGCAGCCCGCCGCGCTCCAGCGCGTCGAGGCCGCGGGCGGTCGAGCCGCCGGGCGAGGTGACCGAGCGGCGCACGGCGAGCGTGTCGTAGCCCTCGCGGCGCAGGAGCTCGGCGGTCCCGGCCATGGTCTGCACGACGAGCTGCGCGGCCTGGTCGGGTGCGAGGCCGTGGCGCACGCCGGCGTCGACCTGGGCCTCGACGACCAGCGCGTAGTAGGCAGGCGCGTTGGACATGAGGCCCATGGCGACGTCGACCATCGCGTCGTCGAGCACGACGAGCGTGCCGAGCTCGGCCAGCAGCCCGCGCACCTGCGTGTCGAGCTGGGCGTCCTGCTCGGCGTCGGCGGCGAGGATGACGGCGCCCTGGCGGACCTCGACCGGCGTCGAGGGCAGCACGCGGTAGACGGGCCGGCCGGGATAGGCGGCCTTGACGTCGGCCAGCGGCGTCGCGGCGAGGATCGACGCGATCGCCTTGGCGTGCGGCGCCACCTCGGCGGCGACGGCCTGCAGCTGGGGCGGCTTGTGGCAGAGGAAGACGAGATCGGCGCGACGGGCGACCTCGGCGCTCGAGGCCACCGCCTCGCCGCCGACCTCCTCGGCAAGCGCCCGCGCGCGGTCGGGCAGGACGTCGGTGCAGACCACCGGCCGCCCCCAGCCGCGGGCAAGCCCGCGAGCCATGTTCCCCGCTCCGATGAGCCCGATCTGCATCGCGCGGGAACGCTACAGGGGCGGCAGCCCGCGAGCCCCGGACATCGCATGGGGGCCCGGCTCAGACGTCCACGTGGCCGCCTTCGCCACCCCTAGCTCTGATTGAAGAAGCCCTTCTCGATGAGCTCGGCGCGTTCCTCGGCCGAGATCTCGACGTTGCGCGGCGTGAGCATGAACACCTTGTCGGCGATGCGCTGCATGCCGCCGTCGAGCGCGTAGGTGAGCCCGCTGGCGAAGTCGATGAGACGCTTGGACAGGTCGGTGTCGACGCCCTGGAGGTTCAGGACGACCGGGATCGAGTCCTTGAACTTGTCGGCGACCTGCTGGGCGTCGTTGAAGCTCTTGGGGATGACGAGGTGCACGCGGACGTCGCTTCGGCCGTTGGCCCCGCGGACGGAGCGCAGCACAGTTGTGGGTCGGGAGGGGACGTCGTCGTCGGGGAAGATGTCGTCGAACTCGTCGCGACGCCGGCGGGCACCGAGCCGCCGGACGTTCGGGCGCTCGCGGTAGCGCTCCTCGATCTGCGCCTCGGGCTCGACGTCGTCCTCATCTTCGGTGTAGGGGTCGCGCTCCTCGGCGAGGCCGAAGTAGACGAGCGCACGGTGCCAGGAGTCGCGGAACGCCATACCTACCGCGGAAGGTTAGCCCTCAGGGGCGATTCTCCTGCAAGTTACGTATAGAGGATCGTTCCCAGGCGAACGATCGTCGCGCCCTCCTGCGCGGCGACCGCGTAGTCCTGGCTCGTGCCCATGGACAGCTCGCGCAGACCGCGCTCGCCCGCCAGCTGCGCAAGGGCCGCGAACCAGCGGCGGCTGTCCTCCGGGCGCTCGGCCATCGGCGGCATGGTCATGAGCCCGACGACCTTCACCGGGCAGCGCGCCAGGAAGCCGTCGAGCGCGCCGGGGTCGATGCCCGACTTGCCCTCCTCGCGGGCGATGTTGACCTCGACGAGCACCTCGGTGTCGCCCGACGCGTGCCGGCCGAGCTCCTTCAGCGCGGAGTCGCTCGCCACCGAGTGGATCCAGCGCACGTACGGCAGCACCTGCTTGACCTTGCGGCTCTGCAGGTGGCCGATGAAGTCCCAGGTGAGCTCCGGATGGGCCTGTGCCTTGACCTCGAGCTCCTGTGCGCGGTTCTCCCCCGCGACGGTGAGCCCGGCCTCGGCCAGCGCGCCGAGCTCCTCGACGGCGACGTACTTGACCGCGGCGAGGATCTGCACGTGGTCCCCGATCTCCTCGCGGATGCGCGCGAGGTTGGCGGCGATCCGCGCGGCGTCCAGGCCGCGGATCAGCTCAGCCACGCCAACCCCGCCTGCCGGCCGGTGACGCCACGGTCGCGGCGGTGGGAGAAGAAGCGCTCCGGGTCGCAGGCCGTGCACAGCTCGCAGTCGTGGACCTCGCCCACGCCCGCGGCCTCGAGGCGCGCCCGCGCGATGGCCTTGAGGTCGAGCGTGCGCTCGCTCGTGCCGAAGACCGCGCGCAGGTCGTCGCCGACCTCGTAGCAGCACGGCCCGATTCCCGGGCCGATGGCGGCGGCGACCGCGCCGCCGGTCGCCTCGACGCCGGCCTCGAGCACCCCGGCGGACAGGCCGCGCCAGCCGGCGTGGACGACGCCGACCCCGCCGGGGCCGGCGAGCGCGACGGGCAGGCAGTCGGCGGCGAGGACGATCGCGGCGACCCCGGGCTGCGAGGTCACCTGGCCGTCGGCCTCCTCGAGATCGCCGCCGTCGACGATGACGCGCGTGCCGTGGACCTGGCGCCCCTGGGCCAGGCGCCCCACGCCGATCGCCGCGCGCACCAGCTCGCGGTTCTCCGCGACGCGCTCGCCGGCGTCCTCGGTCAGCAGCCCGAGGTTGAGCGACGCGTACGGCCCCTCCGAGACGCCGCCGCGGCGCGTGGTGAAGAGCGCCGTGCCGCCGGGCAGGTCGATCGCCAGGTGCTCTGCGTGCGCGCGGAAGCTCACGTCACGAGCAGCGCGACGCCGTCGACCGGCTCGCGCTGGGCGTACTCGAAGTGCGTCGTGCCGTCGGCCATGAGCGTGTCGCGCAGCGTCCAGCCGAAGCGCCCGCGCGCGGTGCGGTCCCAGACGAAGAGGCGCATGGAGGCCACCTCGCTGTTGTAGCAGTAGGCCGGGTCGCCATCGGGGTCCTGGTAGGTGACGCCCACCAGCGACGCGCGCGGCGCGTCGACCTCGCCGACCAGCCTGCGGTTGCCGTCGCGTGCCTGGAAGCGCCACGACGTCAGGTCGAAGCTGCTCTCGCTGCGCACCACGTTGACCGGGTCGGTCGACCGGAAGTCGCGCCCACCGAAGCGCCCGACGATCGGCGTGGTCGGCCCCAGCTCGCGCCCGAAGCGCGGCACGTAGACGCTGACGCCGTCGAGGTAGGCGCCCGGGCGGCGCTCGCCGTCCGGGCCGCGCAGGTCGCTGGCGTGCGCCCACGCCCAGCGGGCCGCGTGCTTGGAGCCCCACAGGTGGGCCTGCCCTCCGCGCGCGCCGGCGAGCTCGATCGTGCGCCCCTCGAGCGCAACGGTGCCCGAGACTTCGAGGTCCGGGTGCACGAGGGTCAGCAGCGTCTTCGCCACGCCGCTGCGGCGCACGAGCGGGTGGACGTGCTCGGCCGCCGGCAGCGATGGCTCCCACGAGAGCTCCCAGGCGACGTCGCCCAGCTCGCCTGCCATCCCGCGGTCGGAGAGGTCGGCGCCCGCCAGCGTGAGGCGGAACGGCTCGTCCTCGGCGGTGAGCGCCTCGATCGGATGGGTCGCCTTGCGAGCGACGCGCGGGCCGTCGCGGCCCATCGCGAGGAACCACAGCGCGCACTCGGCGGGGCCGTTGAGCGGCGCTCGCATCGTGTAGCGGATCCACAGGCCCAGGCCGCTGCCCCGGTCGGTGGCCGAGAGGTAGTAGACCTCGTAGTGGCCCGGGGAGCCGTCCCACTGCAGCCCGTTCCCGCTCACCCGGAGAGGCTACCCCGCCCGGGCCCGTCCGCGAGGGCGGCGGCGAGCTCCTGCTCGCGCCCGCTGACCTCGCCGTCGAGCCTGCGGTCCAGCGCGCGCTGGAGCCGCTCGCCGATCTCGGGCCCTTCGGCTATCCCGGCAGCCAGCAGGTCGCGCCCGTCGATCTCCAGGCGCACGTGACGCAGGTCGTCAAGCCAGCGGCGGGCGTTGTCGCCGCCGGCCAGGGCGACCGCCTCGACCGGGGCGCCGCGCGCGGCGCGGGCGATCTCGGCGTTGGTGGTCGCCGCGCGCAGCGGCGCGCCGGTGACGAAGCGCGAAGCGGCCGCGACGAGGTCGCGCTCGGGCGCCGTGAAGCCCATGTCGTCCAGCCAGCGCAGGAGCGCGCCCACGTCCATGGGCGCGGTGCAGGCGGCGAGGGTCAGCAGGTCGGCGCGGCCGTCGTCGGGCAGGAGCTCGAGCGCCGGGGCGAGCGCGCGCGGGCGCGGATCGAATCCCTCCGGAAGGTAGGCGGGGTTCAGCGCGCGCAGCGCTTCGAACGCTGCGGACGGGTCGGGCTCGCGCAGGGCGAGGCGCAGCTCGGCGCCGAGCCGGTCGCCGCTGACCGTCGCGGCGTCGGCGTCGGCCGCCAGCGCGCGCGTGCGCTCCTCGACCGCGAAGCCAAGGCGAGCGGCGTACCGGGCGACCCGCCAGACGCGCGTGGGATCGTCGACGAACGACGCCTCGTGCAGCACCCGCAGGAGCCCGTCGCGCAGGTCGTCGAGCGCGCGGTCGACCGCCCGCAGGCGCCCGTCGAGCGACAGCGCGATCGCGTTGATCGTCACATCGCGGCGGCGCAGGTCCTCGTCGAGGGTCCCCGGGCGCACGTCGGGCAGCGCCCCTGGGTGCGCGTAGCTCTCGGCCCGCGCGCGCACGAGGTCGAAGGCGCAGCCGTCGGTGCGCACGAGCGCCGTGCCGAAGCGGTCGTGCGCGGTCACCTCGCCGCCGAGGCGCAGGGCAGCGGCGTCGACGTCCCCCTCGACGACGAGGTCGAGCTCGCGCGGCGGGCGCTCGAGCAGCAGGTCGCGCACCGCCCCGCCGACGAGGTGCACGCCGTCGCCCGGCGTGAAGACCCCCAGCACAAGCGCGCCGCACGGAAGGGCGCGTAGGGCCTCCAGGGCGGCCTGCGAGCTGCGCATCGCGCAATCCAAGCACGGTACCCTCGCGGCATGTTCCCGCGCCTGCGCGGCCGGATGCGCTGGGTCGCGCTCGGGGGCGCGGTCTGCGTCGCGGCCGCCGGGGTGGCGGCCGCGATCGTGCTGACGTCGCAACCTGGCGACGTGTCGCACCCGAACGTCGAGTTCACCGAAACGCAGCCCTCGACCCCGGGAACGACCCAGCGCGAGCCCAAGCCCACGGAGCACCCGATGGACGACGACTTCGCCTGGCCGGAGTACGGCTACACGAAGCAGCGCACGCGCGACCTCCCGCTCGACGTGCCGCTGCGCCCGCCGTTCGTGCGCCAGTGGGCGGTCACCGGGCGCACGCTGATCGAGTTCCCGCCCGTGCTGTGCAAGCGCTCGCTGTACCTGGAGAAGAACAACGGCGCCCTGTACAAGATCAGCCGCCTCACCGGCCGGGTGCGCTGGAAGGCGAAGATCGGCTACCTCGCCGCGTCGTCGCCGGCGTGCGCGGGCAGCAGCGTCTACGCGGTGGTCCTCGAGCGCGGCAAGGGCATCCGCCAGGGCCGCGTGATCGCGCTGGACACCAAGAACGGCCGCGTGCGCTGGTCGCGCAAGCTTCCCTCGCGCGCCGAGTCCTCCCCGCTGGTGGCCGGCGGGCGCGTGTACTTCGGCACCGAGGACGGCACGGTCTACGCCCTGCGCGCCGCCGACGGCGCGGTGCGCTGGCGCTACAAGGCCGACGGCGCGGTGAAGGGCGGCCTGGCGCTCGACCACGGCCGGCTGTACGTCGGCGACTACGGCGGGCGCGTGCACGCGATCCGCGAGCGCGACGGCAGCCAGATCTGGGAGTCCTCGAGCGCGGGGAGCGCCTTCGGGTTCAAGGCGGGCCGCTTCTACGGCACCCCGGCCGTCGCCTACGGCCGGGTCTACATCGGCTCGCTGGACGGCTTCGTGTACTCGTTCGCGGCGTCCAGCGGCAGGCTCGCGTGGCGCCACAAGACCGGCAGCTACGTCTACTCCTCCCCGGCGGTCGCGTCGGTGCCCGGGGCCGGGCCGACCGTCTACATCGGCTCCTACGACGGGCACCTCTACGCGTTCGACGCCCGCTCGGGCAGCGTGCGCTGGGCGCACGATGCCGGTGGCAAGATCTCCGGCGGCCCGGTCGTGGTGGGCGACCTCGTCTTCTACTCGAACCTCTCGCGGCGCTCCTCGGCCGCGCTGGGCGCCGTGACCGGGAAGATGGTCTGGAGGACGCACCGTGGCGCGTTCAACCCGCTGATCTCCGACGGCAGGCGGCTGTACTTCCTGGGCTACTCGAGCCTCTTCATGCTCTCCTCCCCCGCGCAGGCGCGGCGCGACGAGCGCGCGCGCCAGGGTCTCGCCGAGGCGGCGGGAGCCGGAGCGGCGCGCAACAAGCGCAAGCTGGCCAAGCGCCTGGCGGTGCGCGAGCGGGTGCGCAAGCGCAAGCTCGCGCGCCGCGTGCAGGCGCGGCGGGCCAAGGTGCGCCGGATCAACGCGATGCGCCGGCACCACCGGGAGGTCTGCTTCAAGAGCCATGGCAAGCAGGTGTGCCGCGTGCCGCGGCCGCTGGTCTGCGTGAAGGGCTCGAATGGGCGCACGACGTGCCGGGCGCGGCGTCGGTGACAATCCCGCGTGCCATGAGCGCCAGCATCGAGAACCGCGAGCCGGTCCCCCGCGACCCGGACAACGACTACACGCGCCAGGCCGCCGCGATGCGGCGGGAGTTCCTGCGCGAGCGGACGGGGGCCGAGCTCGAGCACGTGGGCGCGTTCTCCTTCGATCCCGATGTGCTGCCCGGCAACATCGAGCAGTTCATCGGGGTCTCGCAGGTGCCGATCGGGGTCGCCGGGCCGGTGCTCGTGCACGGCGAGGAGGCGCAGGGCGAGTTCTACGTGCCGCTGGCCACCGCCGAGGGCACGCTCGTGGCCAGCTACAACCGCGGCATGAAGCTGCTCTACGCGGCGGGCGGCGTGAAGACGACCGTCGTCGACGACCGCATGCAGCGCGCGCCCTGCTTCATCTTCCAGAGCGCTCGCGAGGCGCGCGCCTTCGGCGAGTGGCTCGAGGACCACTTCGAGGAGATCAAGGCGGTCGCGGAGTCCACGACACGCTCGGGGCGCCTGCAGGACATCGAGCAGTACTCGGCCAGCCGCATGCTCTACACGCGCTTCAACTACACGACAGGCGACGCGGCGGGCCAGAACCTCACCGGGAAGGCGACGCAGGCCGCGTGCCGGTGGATCGTCGAGCAGTACCCCGACATCGAGCAGTACTTCCTCGAGTCGAACTTCGCCACCGACAAGAAGAGCTCGCAGGTCAACATGCTGCGCACGCGCGGCAAGCGCGTGGTGGCCGAGGCGGTCATCCCCGGCGCGCTGCTCGAGCTGACCATGCACGCCGACAGCGACCTGCTCTTCCGTGCGCGCGAGGTCGCCAACCTCGGCGGCTTCATGTCCGGCGTCAACAACAACGGCGGGCACTCGGCCAACGGCATCACGGCGATGTTCATCGCCACCGGCCAGGACGCCGCCAACGTCGCCGAGTCGTCGGCCGCGCTCGTCTACGCCGAGCAGCGCGACAACGGCGACTACTACTACTCGGTGACCATCCCGTCGCTGATCGTCGCCAGCTACGGCGGCGGCACCGGGCTGCCCACGCAGCGCGAGTGCCTGCAGCTGCTGGGCTGCTACGGGCCCGGGAAGGTGCGCAAGCTGGCCGAGATCGTCGCCGCGACGGTGCTGTGCGGCGAGCTGTCGCTCGGCGCGGCGATCGTGGCCGAGGACTGGGTCCAGGCGCACGATCTGCTGGGCCGCAACCGGCCGTGAGCGCCCGCCGCGCCGCGCGCGGCTAGGGCGTCGCCGGCGGCGGCTGCGTAGAGGTCGGTGGCTGGGTGGCGGCCGGGGGCGGCTGGGTCTGCGTCTGCGGGGTCGGGGCCGGCTGCGTCTGCGGAGCGGGCTGCACAGGCTGCACGGGCGTGGTGGTCGTCTGCTGCGGCGTGCTCGTCGTGTCCTGGGGCCGTTGCTCGTCGGTGCTGACCGACTGCTGCGTGCTCGTCGTCTTGTGCTGCTCGGTCTTCTTCGTCGTGGTCGACGAGGTGTGCCGGCGGCCGCCGAAGATCGTCGTGTCATGGCTCGTGCTGACCACCGAGTGGCCGGCGACGAGCTCGGGCAGCGTCATCGCGGCCACGGCGATCGCGAAGGCCAGCAGGCCCGTGGCGATCGCGAGCTTCCAGCGCCGGCGCATCTTGCGCCCCGGCCGGTAGACGCGCATCGGCGTCAGGCCGTCCTCGTCGGTGACCATCACCGGCGGGGGCGGCGGCGCCTCGCCGGGCACCCGCGGGGCGCGGACGGTGAGCGAGCTCACGCGCTTGGCCGGGCGCTCGAGCGCCTCCTTGACCAGAGCGATGAGCACGGGGGTCATCGCCGTGGCCATCACCGTGCCCGGCTGCCACAGGCGCGAGACCACGGTCGCGGCGGCGACCGCCGAGACCGCGGCGATGAGCAGCGTGCCCAGGTGCAAGCCGCTCCGGGCGCGAGGCGGAGCCGACGTCGTGTTCGTTGTCACGGTGCGCGACGACATGCGTGTGCTGCGGGCGCCGGCCGAAGCGGCGCCACTTCCCGGCCCGCGCGCCGCGAACGGCACCGGCGAGCCCGCCCTCTGTTGTAGCAGCTACCCCTGCCGGACCGCGATGCCGGCCGCCGCCAGGTGCTCCTTGGCCTCGGCGACGGTGTGGCGGCCGTAGTGGAAGATCGAGGCGCACAGCGCCGCGTCGGCGCCGGCCCGCAGCGCGTCGGCCAGGTGCTCGAGCTCGCCCGCGCCGCCGGAGGCGATGACCGGGACGCCGACCGCGCCGGCCACCGCGGCGGTGAGGGCGAGGTCGTAGCCGTCGCTGGTGCCGTCGCGGTCCATGCTCGTGAGCAGGATCTCCCCCGCCCCGCGCCCGGTTGCCTCGCGGGCCCACTTCACCGCGTCGCGGCCCGTGGCGGCGCGCCCGCCGGCGACGTAGACCTCCCACGCCTCGCCGGACTGCTTGGCATCGATCGCCAGCACCACGCACTGGGCGCCGAAGCGTTCGGCGAGCTCGTCGATGAGATCGGGGCGCGCGACGGCGGCCGAGTTGACGCTGACCTTGTCGGCGCCCGCGTCGAGGACCGCCTGGGCATCGGCCAGCGAGCGGATCCCGCCGCCGATGGTGAACGGGACGAAGACGCTGTCGGCCGTGCGGCGGGCCAGCTCGACCATCGTGTCGCGCTTCTCGTGCGTGGCGGTGATGTCGAGGAAGACGAGCTCGTCAGCACCGGCGGCGTCGTAGCGCTGGGCCAGCTCGACGGGATCGCCGGCGTCGCGGATGTCGACGAAGTTCGTGCCCTTGACGACCCGGCCGGCGTCGACGTCCAGGCACGGTATGACGCGCTTGAGGTGCATACCGCGACCCAGGCTAGGCCACGGCCGCGGCCAGCCGGTCGGCGCCCTCCTCGAGGTCCTCGTCGGACAGCGCCAGCGACAGCCGCACGTAGCCCGCGCCGCGCGATCCGAAGCCCTCGCCGGGCGCCACCGCGACGCGCTGCTCGGCGAGCAGCCGCTCGGCGGTGAGGCCTTCCGGGAGCGGCCACCAGGCGTAGAACGTCCCCTCGGGCGCCGGCAGCCCGGGCACGCGCTCGAGCAGCACCTCGCGCCGCCGGCGGTAGACCTCGAAGCGCTCCAGCACGTGCCCCTGGTCGCCGGTCAGCGCGGCGATGAGCCCACGCTGGATGGCGACCGGGACGCCGGCGAGCACGTGGTCGACGAGCAGGCGGATACGGCGGACGAGCTCGGCGTTGCCCACCGCGAAGCCGACGCGCCATCCCGCCATTCCGTAGACCTTCGACGGCGACCACAGCTCGACGGCGACGTCGCGGGCGCCTTCGACCTCCAGCACGCTGCGCGCCGGCGCGCCGTCGAAAGCCAGGAACCGGTAAGCCAGGTCGTTGAGCAGCCAGGAGCCGTGCTCCTGGGCCCACGCCACCGCGCCCTCGAAGGTCCCAGGCGCCTCGCAGGCGGCGCAGGGGTTCGAGGGGTAGTTCAGGACGACGAGCGCCGGGCGTGCGTCGCCGAGCGCTGCGAAGTCGGGCTGCCATCCCGCACTCGCCTCGAGCGGCAGCCAGACGATCCGCGCGTCGGCCAGGGCGACCGCCGACAGGTAGTCCGGATAGCCGGGGTCGGGCAGCGCGATCGCGTCGCCGCGGCCCGCGCACGCCACCACCGCGAACATGATCCCGGTCTTGGTGCCCGGGATCACCGCGACCTCGCGCTCCGGGTCGAGCTCCACCCCGTGGTCGATGCGGTAGCGCTCGGCGATCGCGTCGGCCAGCTGCGGCAGCCCCTGGAACGGCGGGTAGCCGTGCATGCCCTCCGCGGCGTCGAGCGCCTCGCGCAGGGCGTCGAGCGCGACGGCGGGCGGCGGGAGGTCGGGGTTGCCGCGCCCGAGGTCGATGAGGCGCGGGCCCGGCTGGGCGCGGGCCGCGGCCGCAGCGGTGACGATGCGGGTGAAGTACTGCTCGGGCAGTCGCTCGAAGAGCTCGGGCAGCGGGCCGGTCATGAGTGCGGGTGACCCTACTCGCAGACGCAGGCCACCCGCCTTCGAAGCATGCCGCCGCCGCGCGATCCTCCATCACATGTCCCCGGCAGTCTCCTACAAGACCCGCATGGCCGTCGACGAGGATCAGCCGAACCTCCGTCGCCTCGCCGCCCTGGACTCCCAGTCCCCCCTGAGCGGACCGGTGCTCATGGGCGAGCTGAACGGTGTCCCCGCCGCGGCGATCTCGCTGACCAGCGGCCGCGTGGTCGCCGATCCGTTCCGCCACACGGCGGAGCTCGTCGCGATGCTGCGCCTGCGCGCCGCAGCCCTCACCGGCGCGCGCCGGACGTCGCTGCGAGACCGGATCGCCGGCGGGCTGCGGGTCACGCGCCCGGCGGTGCCGCGCGTCGCATAGACGCTGCGCCCGCCGGGCGGCGGCCGATCAGCTCCCACGCACCGGCTCGAGCGCCAGCTGGCCCTCGCGGACGGTGAAGCGCCCTTCGTAGAGGGCCTTGCCGACGATCACGCCGCCGAGGTTGACCTGGCGCAGGTCGCGCAGCGCGCGCAGGTGCTCGAGCTTCCCGATGCCGCCGGAGTACAGGAAGCGCCCGCGCACCACGCCGGCGATGCGCCGGACTTCGTCGGGGTCGGGCCCCTGCAGCATGCCGTCCTTGTCGACGTTGGTGTAGACGAAGGACCGCACGCCGCGGTTCTGCAGGCGCTCGATCACCGACTCGGCCGGCATCTGCGTCGTCTGCTGCCAGCCGGAGGTCGAGATGTTCCCGCCGCGCGTGTCGACCGAGACGATGACGCGCTCGCGGAAGGCGCCCAGCACATCGTCGAGGAAGTCGATGTCGTTGTAGGCAGCAGTGCCGAGGATCACGCGCTCGGCGCCGGCGCGCAGCGCGTCGCGGACCGCCGGCAGCGAGCGCAGCCCGCCGCCGTACTGCACCGGCACGGCGAGCTCGTGGGTCATGCGGTCGAGGTGCTCCAGCGACTTGGGCGAGCCCGTCCGCGCCCCGTCGAGGTCGACGACGTGCAGGAAGCGGGCGCCTGCCTGGACCCATCCGCGCGCCGCCTCCAGCGGCGAGTCGCGGTAGACGGTCTTCTCGTCGAAGTCGCCCTGGACGAGGCGCACGGCCTGGCCCTCGGAGATGTCGATCGCCGGGTAGAGGATCACGCCCGTACCGAGGCGCAGATCCGCGCGAAGTTGGCCAGGAGCCGCAGCCCGGCCGACGAGGACTTCTCGGGATGGAACTGGGCGCCGTAGATCGGGTGGCGCTCGACGATCGAGACGAACGGGCCGCCGTAGTCGCCGCGGCCGAGCACGACCTCCTCGTCCTCGGGACGCGGGGCGAAGGAGTGCACGTGGTAGAAGGCCGCCCGCTCGCCCAGGCCCTCGACGAGCGGCGACTGCCGCGTGAACGCGACGACGTTCCACCCGATGTGCGGGATCTTCAGGGTGTGTGGGTCGGGTTCGAGGCGCTCGACCGGGCCGGCGATCAGGCCCAGTCCGGTGTCGCCGCCGAGCTCGCTGGAGGAGTCGAAGAGCAGCTGCAGGCCGACGCAGAGCCCGACGACCGGCGTCCCCTCTCCCGCGCGCTCGACGACCAGCTCGTCGAGGCCGCGCGCGCGCAGCCCGGCCATGCCGGCAGCGAAGGCGCCCACGCCGGGCACGACGAGGCCGTCGGCGCGGCGCAGGGTGTCGTGGTCGTCGCTGATCACCGCGTCGACGCCGACGTGCGCGAACGCCTTCTGGACATTGCGGCGGTTGCCCAGCCCGTGATCGACGATCGCAAGAGTGCACGGCTCGGGCGTCCGGCCTGCGCGTCTGACACCGAAGGGCTTCCTCCGGCCGCCCTCGACCGGGCCGGCTTCGCCGGCCCTCACGTCAACGTCCCCTTCGTGGACGGCACCCCGGTCTCGGTGGGGTCGATCGCCATCGCGGCCCGCAGCGCGCGGGCGAAGGCCTTGAACGCCGCCTCGATCATGTGGTGGGCGTTGGTGCCGGTCTCGACGTCGACGTGGAGCGTCAGCCGCGCGCCGTTGGCCACGGCGCGGAAGAACTCCTCGGCCAGCTCGTGGTCGAAGCCCCCGGTCCCGCCCGGCGGCAGGTCGGCGACGAAGTGACAGAACGGGCGTCCGGAGATGTCGATCGCGCACGACGCGCGCGCCTCGTCCATCGGCACCGTCGAACTGCCGTAGCGGCTGATCCCGGCGCGGTCGCCGAGGGCGCGATCGAGCGCCTGGCCGAGCACGATCCCGGTGTCCTCGACCGTGTGATGTGCGCCGGTCTGCAGGTCGCCGGTGACCTCGACGTCGAGGTCCAGGCGACCGTGGCGAGCCAGCAGGTCGAGCATGTGGTCCAGGAAGCCGACGCCGGTCCGGCGCGTGCCCGCGCCGCTGCCGTCGAGGGCGAGCGCCAGCGCGACCTTCGTCTCCTTGGTCTCGCGCGAGATGTCGGCGGCCCGTGTCACCCCTGCCGATTCTCCCTTACCTCCATCGAGACCGCGTGGAGGTCGAAGCCCTCGGCACGGGCGATCGGGGCGCCCGCACGCGCCAGGTCGCCGGCCGCGCGGCCGATGCGCACCTCGGCCATGCGCCGGCGGAAGTGGCGGACGTTGAGGCCCGAGGCGAAGCGCGCCGCGCCGCCGGTCGGCAGCGTGTGGTTGGAGCCGGCGATGTAGTCGCCGAAGGCGGTCGCGCTCTCTGGCCCGACGAACAGGCAGCCCGCGTTGCGCACGCGAGGCGCCAGCGCCTCGGCGCGCACGCCGATGAGCTCGAGGTGCTCGGGCGCGAAGGCCTCCGCGAACGCGAGGGCGGCGTCGAGGTCGGGGGCGTCGATGAGCGCGGCGGCGGCGGCGCCGGGGTCGACCTCGATCGCGTCGAGCAGCGCGGCGTCGTCGCTGACCGCGCAGGCGATCGTTCCCTCGCCGTGCTCGGCCTGGGCGCGCAGGTCGATCGCGACCAGCGCCGGGTCGGCTTCGGCGCTTGCGACCACCAGCACGTCGGAGGGCCCCGCGAACCCGTCGATGCCGACGTCGCCGCTGACCAGGCGCTTGGCCTCCTGCACGTAGAGGTTGCCGGGCCCGACGATGACGTCGGCGCGCGGCACGCTCTCGGTCCCGTAGGCGAGCGCGGCGACCGCGTGGGCGCCGCCCATCGAGTACACCGCGTCGGCCCCGCACAGCTCGCATGCCGCGAGGATCAGCGGGTGCGCGCCGGGCGCGCAGACGACGACCTCGTCCACGCCCGCCGCGCGCGCCGTGACCACGCCCATCACCACGGTCGACGGGTACGGCGCGCGACCGCCGGGCACGTAGACCGCCGCGCGGCGCACCGGCACCTCGCGCAGGGTGACCGTGTGCTTCTGGGGCAGCATCACGCCGCGCTCGTGGTCGATCCCCGCCTCGGCCACCGCGCGCACGTTGGCGATCGCGACCTGAAGGCCGGCGCGCACGCCGGGCGCGAGCGTGTCGGGGCTGACCAGCCCAGGACGCAGCGGCCCGGCGCCGGCGTCGAAGCGCTCGATGTAGCGCAGCAGCGCCTCGTCGCCATGCTCGCGCACGTCAGCGACGATCGCCGCGACCGCCTCGGTCACCGACGCCGCGCCCGGGGCGAGCGCGCGGACCCGCGCCGCGACATCGCCCGGGTCGCCGAGCGCGTAGCGCTCAACCGCCACGCAGGCCCCCCACGACCTCGTCGATCGCCTCGGCCTGGAGCTTGTGGGCGACCGGGTTGGCGATGAGCCTCGCCGTCGACAGCGCGATCTCCTCGCGCACCACGAGCCCGTTCTCCTTCAGCGTGGTGCCGGTCGCGGTGAGGTCGACGATCGCCTCCACGAGCCCGGTGAGCGGTGCGAGCTCGACCGATCCCTTGACCTCGACGATCTCCGCCTGGCGCCCCGTGTCCTCGAAGAAGCGCGCGGCGATGCGCGGGTACTTCGTGGCCACCCGCATGACGCCCAGGCGCCGCAGCGCCTCGGCTGCGGGGTCGGGCTCGCCCGCCACCGTGGCGAGCACCATCCGGCAGCCGCCGTAGCCGAGGTCGAGCAGCTCGAAGACCTGGCGGCCCTGCTGCTCCATGAGCACGTCCTTGCCCACGATGCCCAGGTCGGCCGCGCCGGCCTCGACGTACGTGGGCACGTCCGACGGGCGCATGGTGACGATGCCGACGTCGTCGAAGAGCAGGCGGCGGTCGTTGGAGCGGACCTCGGCAGTGTCGATGCCGACGCCCTCCAGCGCGTCGAGCGTCTCGCCGAACAGGGCGCCGCGCGGGACCGCGAAGGTCAGGCCGTAGCGGTTCACCGCCCCTCCCCGGCCAGCGCCGCGTGCAGGCGGTCGACGCCGATCGCGAAGCCGACTGCGGGCAGCGCGCGCCCGAAGCGCCCGAGGAGGTCGTCGTAGCGCCCGCCGCCGCCCAGCGGCTCGCCGAGGGCGGGGTCGTAGACGTCGAACACCGCGCCGGTGTAGTAGCCCAGGCCGCGGGCGAGGCCGAGGTCGAAGATCATCCGCTCGGCCACGCTGCTCTCGAGCAGGTCGAGGATCGAGCGCAGGCCTGCAAGCGCATCGGCCACCGGCCCCGGCGGCGCCTCGAGCACGCCAGGGCCGCCGCGCAGCTGCGGGACGCCGACGAGCAGGTCGGTGTCCAGGCCGAGCTCGCGCACCTCGCGCTCCAAGCCGACGAAGTCCTTGGTCGCCAGCTCGTGCAGGAGCCGGTCGCGATGCTCCTCGTCGACGCCCAGGCCCCTGAGCAGCAGCGGGTACAGCGAGGCGTCCCCGAGGCCGATCCGGTAGCCCTCCAGGCCGACGGCGTCGAGCGCGTGGCACAGCACGCTCAGCGCCTCCGCGGTGCCCTCGGGCCCGGGCTTGCCGACCAGCTCGATGCCCGCCTGCAGGAACTCGCGCATCTGGCCGCGGTGCGGGGTGACCTGGCGGTAGGCGTGGGCGACGTAGCAGAAGCGAAGCGGCGGCTCGGCGGTCTGGTAGCGGGTCGCGACCAGGCGGGCGATCGGGACGGTCATGTCGGCGCGCAGGGCCAGGACGTCGCCGTGGTCGTCGAAGACGCGGTAGGCCGGCTGGACGCCTCCGTCGCCGCGGCGCAGCGTCGCCTCGTACTCGATCGCCGGCGTGTACACCTCGCCGTAGCCGTGGAGCTCGAAGACGCCGCGCAGGGTGTCGGTGATGGTGCGCAGCTCCCGCATCTCGTCGGGGAGCACGTCGCGGGTGCCGCTCGGGATGCGGTGGTTCACACGGGGGCGGGCTCTGTGGCGACCCTGTCGATCTGGGCGCCGAGGTCGCGCAGCCGCTCGTCGATGCGCTCGTAGCCGCGATCGATCTCGCGGATGTTCTGGATCTCGCTGCGACCCTCCGCGCACAACGCGGCGATGAGCATCGCCATGCCCGCGCGGATGTCGGGGGACGAGAGGCGCTCGCCGCGCAGGCGGCTGGGGCCGGTGACGATCGCGCGATGGGGATCGCAGAGCACGATGTCGGCGCCCATCGACACAAGCTTGTCGGTGAAGATCATGCGGTTCTCGAACATCCACTCGTGCACGAGGACCGAGCCGCTGCACTGGGTGGCCAGCGCGATGGCGATCGAGGTGAGATCGGCGGGGAACGCCGGCCACGGGCCGTCCTGGACCTTGGCCTTGTACTCGCCGACGTCGCGCTGGGCGACGAGCTGCTGCTCGCCGGGGACGATGACGTCGGCGCCGTCGACCTCGGTGTGCAGGCCCAGGCGCGCGAAGACGAGGCGGATCATCCGCAGGTCCTCGGGCTCGGTGCCCTTGATCGTCAGCTCGCCGCCGGTCACGCCGGCCAGCGCGATGAACGAGCCGATCTCGATGTGATCGGGCCCGATGTCGTGCGTGCAGCCGCCGAGCTCGTGCTTGCCGGTGACGACGAGCACGTTGGAGCCGATGCCGCGGATGTCGGCGCCCATCTTGACCAGCATCCGGGCGAGGTCCTGGACGTGGGGCTCGCAGGCGGCGTTGCCGATGATCGTGGTCCCCGGCGTCAGCGCCGCGGCCATGAGCGCGTTCTCGGTCGCCATGACCGACGGCTCGTCCATGAAGACCTCGCCGGCGCACAGGCCACGAGGCGGGGCGCTGATGACGATGTCGCGGCCGGCCTCGTAGACGGCGCCGAGCGCGCGGAACGCGTCGAGGTGGGGATCCAGGCGCCGGCGCCCGATGACGTCGCCGCCGGGCGGCGGCATGTCGGCGCGGCCGAAGCGCGCCAGCAGGGGCCCGGCGAGCAGGAACGAGGCGCGGATGCGCTCAGCGTGCTCGCGCTCGACATGGGCGTCGCGGTCCACTCCGGCAGCGCAGATCAGCAGCTCGTTGTCGTCGCGCCACTCGGCGCTGGCGCCGAGGCCCCGGAGCACCTCGAGCATCGCCTCGACGTCGCGGATGCGCGGCACGTTGCGCACGACGATGTCCTCGGCCGTGAGCACCGAGGCAGCCAGGATCGGCAGCGCGCCGTTCTTGTTGCCGGCGGGTGTGACGGAGCCGCGAAGCGGCACGCCGCCGTCGATGACGAACTTCTCCATGACGTGAGGGGGCGCCGCTTCCGGGAGCGGGATCGGCGGCTCGGCTAGCCTAACAGCCATGTCGGTGCGGCTTTCGCGCGATGAGGCCTGGGACCTGCTTTCGGAATGGGTCCAGTCGGAGTCGCTCCGGCGCCACTGCCTGGCCGTCGAGGCCGCCATGCGCGCCTATGCGCGCAAGCAGGGCGAGGACGAGGAGCTGTGGGGCGTCGTCGGGCTGCTGCACGACATGGACTACGAGCGCCATCCCGACCTCGAGACCGGCCATCCGCGCGTGGCGCTGGCCGAGCTCGAGTCGCGCGACGTCGACCCGGTGGTCGTACGCGCGATCGCCTCGCACGCCGACTTCCTCGGCGTCTCGCGCGACTCGCCGATGGAGAAGACGCTCTTCGCGGTCGACGAGCTCTCGGGGTTCATCCTCGCCTGCGCCTACGTCCGGCCCGAGGGCATCAACGGGATGACGCCCAAGTCGGTCAAGAAGAAGCTCAAGCAGCCGAGCTTCGCCGCGGCGGTCAACCGCGACGAGGTGCGCGCGGGCGCCGAGGAGCTGGGCGTCGACTTCGACGAGCACGTCGCGTTCGTGATCGCGGCGCTGGCCGAGCGCGCCGACGAGCTCGGGATCGCCGGCCGCGAGGCCGCCTGAGCCTGGCGTTCGTACCCGACCGGTTCGCGAGCGTCCTGCGCGCGCCCGAGGTCGTGCGCCTGCTCGGGGCCGCGATCCTCGCGCGGATGCCGATCGGCATCGACACGCTGGCGATCGTCCTCTTCGTGCGCGCGGAGAAGGGCTCGTTCGCGGCGGCGGGAGCCGCGGCGGCCGCGTTCGGCCTCGGCAGCGGGCTGACCAGCCCGGTCCAGGGCCGGCTGATCGACCGCCACGGGCACGCGCGCGTGATGCTGCCGCTGGCCGCGCTGCACGTGGCGGCCCTCAGCGCGCTGGTCGCGCTCGGGCTGAGCGGCGCGCCGACGGCGGCGCTCGTGCTCTGCGGCCTGGCAGCGGGCACGACGCTCCCGCCGGTCGGGTTCGTCGTGCGCCCGATGATGCTGCAGCTGCTCGGCGACCGGCCCGACCTGCTGCCCAGCGCGTTCGCGCTGGACGGCATCGCGATCGAGATGGTCTTCATCGCCGGTCCGCTGCTGACCGCGGTGGTGGTGAGCGTGGCGTCGCCGGCGGTGGCGCTGCTCGCCGCGTGCGGGTTCGCGATCGCTGGGACGCTCGTCCTCGTGACCTCGCCCGCCTCGCGGGCCTTCCGGCCCGACGAGACCGAGCGCGAGCGCCATCTGCTCGGGGCGCTGGCCTCGCCGGGCGTGCGCACGCTGGTCGCCGCGACGGCGCCGGTGGGGTTCGCGCTGGGCGCCACCGAGGTGACGATGACCGCGTTCGCCTCGCAC
>Ga0081540_1000039_pt2 | contig 69449 bp, 59 predicted proteins | sample TabmetS2T1R1_FD_71024 | JGI IMG/M metagenome (GOLD analysis project Ga0081540, IMG submission 71024) | Tabebuia heterophylla rhizosphere microbial communities from the University of Puerto Rico - S2T1R1 | ecosystem: Host-associated > Plants > Roots > Rhizosphere ...
TGCCATGGACCGTCATGGCCGTCTTGCATTTGGGCGAACTGGCGCACGACCAGGAGTTGATCTTAATCGCGCTCACCGCCGGCATGGCCGCCAGCGGGACCATTCTGCTCTCGGCCTTGCCCGTCGCGGCATTCAGCTACATGTCGGGAATTTTGATCCCGAGCGCGCTTAAGAGCCTCCTCTTCCTCAACGCCAAAGGTTACCTGCTGCTCGGTGTGCTGGTCCTCAGCTATTGGTGGTTTCTGGCCGCGCTTATCGCCAAGGTCGCGCGCGAGATCGGCGAACGCAAGCGCATCGACGTTGCCCTAAAGGAGAGCGAAATTCGCTTGCAGCAGACGCTGAAGGCGGGCCAGATGGTCGCCTTTGCATGGGATCCTGGAACTGACTTGTCGCGGCGCAGCGAGAACGCCTCGGAGATTCTCGGCTTGGAAGCGCCAATCGCTAGCCATGGGCCGGGAAAGGACTTCCTCGCCCGATTGCATCCGGATGACCGCAAGTGCTTTTCCGCGCAAATCAAGGGCCTCTGTCCCGAGCGTCCCTCCTACTCGGCATCCTTTCGTTTCATTCGCCCGGATGGACGAGAGGTATGGCTCGAAGAGACCGGAAAAGCAGAGTTCGACGCGACCGGTCGCTACGTCCGCATCAAGGGCTTGACCTGCGATATCACGGAGCACAAGCGGGCTCAGGAACAGCAGCGTTTGCTGGTGCGCGAGCTCGATCACCGAGTGAAAAATGTACTCGCTTCGGTTGGCGCGGTCGCGCAGCGCACTCGAGAAGGTAGTGGATCGATCGATGAGTTCTTGCAAGGGTTCGACGGTCGCATTCAGTCGATGGCAAATGCGCACGGCCTGCTCAGCCGCAGCCACTGGCAAGGTGTTAGCCTGAACGAGCTTGTAAGCAATGAGTTGGCTCCCTGCGTGCGAACGGGCGGCGCCAACGTGGAAGGGCCAGACATATTGGTGGCAGCGCAAGCAGCCCAAGCCATCGCCATTGTCCTGCACGAGTTGGTGACGAACGCCCTGAAATACGGGGCCTTGTCGGCGCAGCACGGTCACATCACAGTGCGCTGGCACTGTCAGCAGAACGACAATACGGAAGCCTTGTTAATAGAATGGGTCGAAACCGGCGGTCCCAGCGTTAGCGCACCGATCCAGACGGGCTACGGCACCCGTTGCATTCGCAGTCTTATTCCCTACGAACTCGGCGGCGCCGTCGATCTCGTTTTCGATCCCGCCGGGGTGCGCTGCAGAATTGAAGTGCCCTGCAAGCGGCACGACAGCGGCGAGGCCGTCGAACTGTTCAAGACATTTCCTTCCAATCCATCCCCGCCAGCTTCTGCACCGACCAATCCGGGCTCGTCGGGCGGTGCGATTTGAGCCACCCTCAACTCGAGCGGAGCGCCGAGGTCGGCCGTTGGACGAAGCACGCGCCCTCAGTTGCTGCCCACCCGCCTGATCTTCGGGACCGGTGTTTCATCGACGCTCTTCAGGGCCATGTTTGCGGGCGCCAGCCCGCGCGCGCTCTCGATCGCAACCTCTGCCGATTTGATGCAGATCGGGATGCGGTCGGGCTTAAATGTCTGCTTGATCTCGAACACGCCGTTGTTGTCGCGCACGGTGACGTTTGCCGCTCCCTGCGCAAGCTTCTCAACTTCGACCTTGCCGCCAAGGCGCGCGAGGTCACTCTGTTTGAGCTTGTAGCTGACCGCACCAGCCTTCACCGTCTCCCGAACCAGGAAATAGCGGCTGCCGGGCTTGGGTTTCATGCTCGCCTCGAAAAGGGCGACGATCTTGTCGGCGACGGCGTCGTCGATCACCTCGCCGACCATGTCCTCGACGGTGATCTCGACGGTCATGGCCTTCTTGTAATCGGCCGAGCCGGACGCCGTCAGTCCCGGGAGCACTTTCTTCAATAAATTGTAGGAGAGGCCGGCATTGGCCTGTTGTGTGTCGGCGAGCTGGTAGTTTGAGATCTTGACGTCACGTTTGTAGGCGCCAAGCGCCTTGATGGCTGGCACCGATGTGAAGTCCTTGACGCGGAAGTAGGTGCCGTCTTTGTCAAGCCGATAAATGGAGCCGACCGGATCGAAGCCGTTTGGCACCAATGGGCACTGATAACCCTTGGGGACACCCGGTACGAAATCGTTCGTGATCGCCGTGGTAGTGGCCTTGATCGAGGCGGTATCAATGCCACTCGCATCGCCCGCGCAGCCTGCCAGCAGGAGTCCGACGCAACCAAGGCTCAGATGCCGATAGCCAGAAACAACTGCCCGCATTTTGGTCCCGCTCCCACCTCATTGATAGAGTCGTAGCAGCGCCTCAAGGGGTGGACAATGTCCGCCCACGGATTTTCACCAATGGCGCTCAATCCGGGGCGTTGTCTGGGCTCGAAGGTGTGGCTGTTGGCCACAGGCCGTTCGGGGACGGGAAGCACCAACCGGGTTTTCAAAGGTGGCGGTGCTGAAGATTGGCTCGATGCGCGCAACTCGAGCCGGTCGAGCTCCCCGGCAGGTCCGCGAGTGTCAGGTGCGGGTCTGCCGCCTGAGGATGCCGGGCAAACCGATGGATGCCAAGCCTCATTGCGGTCAACGATGCGATCGATTCGCACCAGGGCCGACCGAGGCGTGCGGCGGGGCGGGCGAGGCTGTCGTGACCGTTCGAGAGCCGTTGCTCGAGGTCGCGCATTGCCAGCCCTGGGGTTCATCCTCGCCTGCGCGTGGTTCCCCATTCGCGTCGTCCGCGGGCCAGCTCGGGCAAGGGCGGCTCGAGCTGCTGTGGCGCATCGATTGGCCGAGCAAGGGCTGCAGGGGCGATCCGCGACTGTCCGCCGGCGCGGTCATTGCGTTCATCTGCCTTATCTATCGCGGTGCAAGCTCGGCCGTGCCGCGAGATGCCGATGTCCTAGCGCTGGCGAAAGGTTGGGATCGAGAAGCGCGCGGCGTTGGCGCTCCAATCGGTTGAAAAGGCGTATGCTGGCGTCGCCGAACCACCCGGCGCTCGGCTTGGCTTAAGCTGCGCGCCGCCCGCGATCGACGAGCGGAATAGGACGCGCCTCGGGGATGGAGGTTCGAACACCGAGGCGTCGCGCCACAGCCGCGTGCGCTTTTAGGAAGGGGCCCGACATTCAAACCCCAGGAGTGACCAGCATGGGCATGAGACGAATGCTTGTCATCGCCACCGCCATAGTGGCGCTGACGTTGCTAGCCGGAGGCTGGTGGTACATTTATCCCGGTGATCTCCCGTTTTCCCCACCGGTACCGAGATAGCAGGGTTGCTTGGTGCGGCGGCGCGGCCAAGTCCAAACGCTCGAGGCAGCGCTCCGGGATCTCAACCTCGGACGCGATGAGGACATGGCTGCACCCAGCGCCGGCCGTTGCCGATTGCGCGGTCGATCTGGCTACGATCGGGCGCGGCGTCTTTAGCTCGCAAGCATGGCAACGGCCTGGCGTCACTCAATAGCGGCGTGCTTGACGGCGTCGGCGGAGGATGCCGGCGGCCGCCGCAGCAACAACAGCAAGCATGCGGTCGCCAGACAGACGACGAACATGAATTTGAAATCATTGACGTAGGCGATGATTGAGGCTTGGCGCGTAACCTCGGCATTGAGCGCGGCTCGACCCGGCACCGTGGCGCTGTTCCAGAAGAGATAGGCGCCGCCGTTCTGCAGCATACGATTGAAGGGTGTTAGAGCTTCGACGATGCGCGCGTGCATGATTTGCGTGGTCTGCGCCAGCAAAAACGAGGAAATGGAGATGCCGAGCGCGCTCCCCACGTTGCGGATGAGGCTAAACAAGGCCGTGCCATCGCCGCGCAAGTCGGCGGGCAGGGTGGCAAATGCCACCACTTGCAGTGGGATAAACACGAATCCGAGACCAACGCCTTGGGTGAAGGTGGTAAGGGCCAGCGACCAGGCATCGACATCCGGCGTCCAGCCAACCATCGACCACATAGAGCCACAAATCATCAGAATGCCGGCTAGCATGAGGAGGCGTGGATCGACGCGGCTCGTGAGGCGGCCGGCCAACACCATGGCCAGCATGGTCCCAAGGCCGCGCGGCGCCATCAACAGACCCGTGCTCGTAATCGAGTAGCCACCGAGGTTCTGCAAATAGGGAGGCAGCAGCGCCATACTCGAAAGCAAAATCATGCCAATCGCGAACATGATCAAAAAGCCCGCCGCAAAGTTTAGGTCCCGGAAAATGCGCGGCGGAATGAAGGGATTGTCGGAGGTAGAAAGGTGCACGATGAAGAGATAGATGCCGAGGCAGGCCAACACGAGCTCGGCGATGATCTCCGTGGAGTGGAACCAATCCTGCTGCTCCCCCCGGTCGAGCATGAGCTGCAAAGCCGCAAGCCCGAGGCTAAGGACGGCGAACCCCGTCCAGTCGAACTTGCGGGCCTCCTGACGGGGGGTCTCGCGCATGAAGGCCCACAGTCCCAGGCCGGCGAGGATGCCGAACGGCACGTTGATCAGGAATACCCAGCGCCAATTGTAGGCATCGGTAAGATAGCCGCCCAGCGTCGGCCCAAGGATTGGCCCGACCATCACCCCGACGCCCCATACGGCCATGGCCGAACCGCGCTGCTCGGGAGGATAAAGATCGAGCATGGTTGCCTGCGACAACGGCACGAGCGCAGCGCCGAACATGCCTTGCAGCAGACGGAAAATCACGATCTGGGTGAGCGAAACAGCCATACCGCAGAGCGCGGACGCGACGGTAAAGCCGATTACGCAAACCAGGAACAAACGCCGGCGCCCCAAGAAGGTCGCCAGCCAGCCGATCGGGGCGGTGAAGATGGCTGCGGCGACCACGTAGGAGGTCAAAACCCAGGTAATCTGGTCGGCGGTGGCGGAAAGCGATCCCTGTATATAGGGCAGCGCCACATTGGCGATGGTGTTATCCAGCGCCTGCATGAGGGTGGCCACCATGGCACAGACGGTGACCATGGTGCGGTTCGACAATGCGCCGCTCGCGGCTGGGGGAGAAGCGATAGCCATTGGGGGTCACAGCAGGTCGGACAGCAACCGCTGATGCTTGGTATCGATGGTGACGTAGGTGCTCATGCCCGAGCGAAGGGGCGGATCGCTCGGCTTGCGCTCGACCGCAATCCGCACCGGAATTCGCTGGACCACCTTAACCCAGTTGCCGCTGGTATTCTGTGGCGGCAGCACTGAGAATTCAGCGCCGCTGGCGGGCGCGATGCTTTTCACTTTCCCCGTCCAGCTTCTTTGCGGGTAGGTATCAACGGAGATCTCGACGCTATCTCCGGGTTTGACCCAAGTGAGGTCCGTCTCCTTGAAATTTGCCTCGATCCAAATGTCGTCCGTCGCAACCAGCGCGACGGCGCCCGTATTGGTGAGCGCTGCCGTCGACGCCACCAAGTAGACCCCTGGTTGCAGCTGGTCCACTTGGGTCACAATGCCATTAAAGGGCGCGCGAACCACGGTGTGGTCCAGTTGCCGCTGCGCTTCATCCACTTGCGCTTTTGCCTGTTGGTAGGCCGGATGCTTGCTGACGCTAAAATTTGGATCATCGCCCAACTTCGCCAGCAAAACTTTTGCCTGCTCGCGCAGCGCTTGTTGCTGCTTGAGCGCAGCATCGAGGGTGGTTCGCGCCTGATCGAAGGCCTGTGCCGAAGCAACGCCTTTTTTCATCAGATCCGACGTTCGATCGTAAGTCTTTTGCGCAAGCTCGACTTGCGCCTCTTGCGAGGCGGCGTCGCTCAGCATGCGCTGATAGTCCTGCTTCATCGACTCGAGGTTGAGCGCGGTCTGCGCCAATTGGGCCTTGCTATTCTCGAGCGCGATTTTGAATTGCTCGGGATCGATCCGGAACAGCACGTCGCCTTGTCGGACGGTTTGCCCCTCATGTACCAGCACGTCGGCGACAATGCCCGAGACGTCGGCGGAAACCATCAGTTTGGGTGCATGAATGTAGGCATTGTCGGTCGAGACGTAGCGTCCACCGCTGAACCAAAGCCAAAAGGCGATCATGGCAACCAGCAGCGGCACGCCGATCATTAATGGCTTGCGTAGGCCACGACGCGTGCAGCGGATGCTGCCAAGGCGTTGGCGCCAGGACATCTGCGGCACGAACGCCTCAGCGGTAGGCTGGAAGTTCATGCAGGCCTCGCGTGCGCACGGGTTGCGCTTTTGCGCTTGGTAAGCGTGGTGCGCATCCGCTGCAGGCAGGCCACGAGCGTCTGCAGGCTCTGGGGACTTATGCCGTCCGCCATCTCATCGTGAAGTTCGCGCCGAAAGGCCGCGATCTGCTGCAAAATTTCGGCACTCTTTGGGGTAAGCGACAGGCGCCAAATGCGTCGGTCGAGCGGGTCCGACCGCCGCTCAATCAGGCCATTGGCTTCCAGGCGGTCGAGCAGACGCCCGATCGTGATTGGCTCCACATCCGTGAGAACGGCGAGCCTGCTTTGGGTAATGCCCGGCTCACGCTCAAGCCTGGCGAGCACGGCCCACTGCGCTCTCGTCATGCCGTGCACGCGCGCCCGTTGGTCGGCGTGCCGGCGCAACTGCTGGGCGACGTCATAAATCAGGAACAGGAAGTCACTGTCGATGGGGCGATTGTTCATAGCGCTACATAATATAGCGCACGTTATCAATTTTCAACCTCTCGATCGCCGGCCCGGTTTGGCTGGCACGGGCTCCAGCCAGCCACCTGCAAGAAGTCTGGGAAAGCCAGCGCCGTCGCAAAGCTCAAGCACCGGCCGCGGGCCCGCCTGCTCAAGCCGGTGACGGGAACAGGCCGAGGGCGCCCGTTGTTGCGGGCTTCGGCTCTCAGTGGCTCCCACCATTGGCAGGCGAACACGGCAAGGCGTTTCGCCTTGCCATGGCGTTCAAAGAACGTGCCGGAGAACGCGACCACAGCTCCGAACGGGATCTGCCCTTTGGGGAGGTCGAGCCGGCCAAAGTCATCGTGTCCACTGCGATTTCACGGGTGCCGCCATTCGATGGCTCACCCGATCCTCGGGGCACCTGTCCCACCCACGGCCAAGCCTGCCGCGGGCACCGATGGACCCGTCAGCGCTTCAGCGCCGCTTGCGGTGTGGATGGCGTGAGGCGCCAAACGGTGTTGCCGACGTCATCGGCGACCAGAAGCGCGCCCTTGTTGTCCATCGCCACAGCGACCGGGCGACCTAGCGCCTGGCCATCGTCACTTACAAATCCGGTCAAAACATCAATCGGCGCGCCGCTGGGCTTGCCGCCGGAAAACGGCACGAATACCACTTTGTAGCCACTGCGTGGCTTGCGGTTCCAGGACCCGTGCTCGCCAATGAAAGCGCCGTTCCTGAACCGCTCCGGCAGCAGTGTTCCGCGGGCAAAGGCGAGGCCGAGCGCTGCAACGTGGTTGCCCAGGGCATAGTCTCGGGCACGACGGCTTTGGCCACCAGGTCGGGCCGTTGTGGCGTCACCCTCGCGTCGACATGCTGGCCCCAATAGCTGTACGGCCAGCCATAAAAACCGCCATCTTTAACGGCGGTTAGATAGTCCGGAACGAGATCGCTGCCGAGCTCGTCTCGCTCATTGACCACGGTCCACAGGCTGCCATCCTCCGTCCAGGCCATTCCATTGGGATTGCGCAGGCCCGTAGCGAATATGCGCGATTTGCCGCTCGTCAAATCGAGTTGCCAGATCGCCGCCCGTCCATCCTCCTTGTCGATGCCGTTCTCGCCAGCATTGCTGTTTGAGCCCACCGTCGCATAGAGACGCTTGCCGTCTGGGCTGGCAATGATGTTCTTGGTCCAATGGTGATTGAGGCAACCGCCGGGCAAGTCGGCCACTTTGCTGCCAGCTGATTTGATCTCCGTTGCGCCCTCCGTATAGCCAAAGCGCCTGATTGCATGCGTTTTCTGCGACATAAAGGTCGCTTCCGATCAGCGCCAGGCCGAACGGTGAGTGGAGGCCCTGCAGAGAAACCGTCCTGGTCTCGGCTGTGCCGTTGCCGTCGCTATCGCGAAGTAGCGTTAAGCGGTCGGGACTCTTCACTCCGGCTCCCGCGCGCTTCTGGGCGCATTGATAGATCCAACCTTTGATACCTCTTCCCTCTTCCGGCCGTTCCGGCGCATTGCTCTCTGCGACGAGAACATCACCGTTGGGTAATACATAAAGCCAGCGCGGGTGATGCAAGTCATTGGCAAAGGCTCGCACGGAAAAGTCGGCGGCCGATTTAGGGATTGCGCCCTGCGGCCACCCCTTCGCGGGGGCGATGTTTATGGTCCGGATGATTGCTTTGGTCGGTTGCGGCAGCGTCGGATTGGGCCCGGTGGATGCGCTCTCGGGCTGCTTGGATTGCTCACATCCAGCGAGACAGAGGCGGAGAACTGCCAGCCCGACCGATCGAGCCAGCGCATACGACGTGGGGCTTGGCGACAGGTCATGGGACCACTCCTTCCCCGCGGACCAACGTGCAGCCGATGGACACGGTTCCCGGTCCTGATTGACCCGCAGCGTCGCATCGGCGTGCGCCCAGGCCAGACGTCAACGGCGGAGGCGGTGTCGGTTAGCCAATTGCGTCATTCAATGGCGGTCAACACTCGGCGCGCAGCCGGACTGAGATCGAGCTGTGACACTTGCATTCCTAACGCGATCTTCGCGCCAATTGGCGATCCCATTATCTTCAGTTGACGCCCAATGAGCTCCAGCACAGAAGGTGGCTCATAAAGCCATAGCTTCGCCACTATCGCTGGTTCTCGACCTGGCTCTCAACCTTGGCCGTTGGCCTTCCAGCCTTTAGCCCCGTTTCGTCTTCTTTGACTTTGCAGCGTGGGCGCGGCGTTCGCCGTATTTCATGCCTTCCAGCTTCAAGCCGTCCGGATCGAGGAAAAACACCGCATAATAGTCTTCGTAGTATTCGTCGGCCGGGTCGACGATCGTTGCGCCGAGCTCCTTGAGAAAGGCCTGCAGCTCATCGACATCGCTGCGGCTGCGCAGCTCGAAGGCATAGTGGTGGAAGCCGACCTCGCCGATGAGGTGTTTGTGCTTGCGGCCCTTGGCATCTGCCGGCCCAATCCAGAATCTCGTATTGCCGTTGGTCCAGCCGATGGCCTCCTCGTACTCCTCGGACACATCAAAGCCCAGAAAGGTGAAGAGCTTCCCATAAAAGGCTTTGGATTTCTCGTAATTGCTTACGCGAATGACCAAATGATCGATGCCAACTACTCTTTTTTCACGACGTTTGTTCGTTCCGCCACGTTTGTTCGTCATGCGCGCGACCCTGCTGCGGCATCATGTGAGCCGCACCCAATAAAACATTCGATGGAAGCTGATGTTCCGTCAGTTCGCGGCAACAGGGCCCGCCGGATCGCCCGGTCAACCGCCGCAATTACCCCTCCATTGGTCCGCTCGCGATCGCCCATTACCGCCAGTTGCTCTGCGTTTACCCGCGACGTGCATCAATCCCAGGCGATTATTGCAGCACCCGCCTTTCGGCGCTTGAGTTTATCGGTGCCCAGCCCGCAAGCGCGCCCGCGCTGAACGGCAACAGCACGTGGAACTCGACAAAATGACGCGCGTTGAGCCAGCGAGCAACGTACGTACAGGAGATTACTGTATGCATACCCAGATCGTCATGGACCACAATGGCGACAGCCGCCATGAGTTCGATCCGGATGACGTGGTGTCCTGCGCAAGTGCAGAGGGGCGCTTCTGTGATCTTAACGCCGAGGGCTTTCGCGCTGTAGCACTTGGGCGAAATGGAGAGCCGGGGAGGCTTTTGCGCTATTTTGATCCGAGTGTCCGCGAGACATTGTTCGTTCCACAGCTGGAGGGAGGTTAGTGGAAGGACTTCTGCGCCTGCTCTTGCGTAGTTTGCGACTGCACCCAGCGCACGAGCGCAGTATGCGATTGCTGCGCGCTAACCTGACGCCGTGCCAATTGCAACAATTCGAGACCTGCGGCTATTTCGATGTGGTTGGGGGCGAGACGGGGCGTGTCTATCGGATCCATCGCGGCGAAGCGAGAAATATTGATGAGCGCGACGGCACGGATGCGTGGACATATACGTGGTGCTTCCTCCCGACGGGCCGGCTCGCGGAAGGCGACATTCTGCTTGCGCAAAAGGTTGCGCTCGAATCTTTTGAACTCGAAGCGCGCGCCGTGGGCATAAGAACGTCGAAACCGCAGCGCCCAAATTCGTCATTCTATGACTTCGGACGGACTTCGCGCCCGTAATCGGCATCATGGGCTTGGGTGCGCGCAGCGCCGGCCGTTATCCCGCCACCCAATCCTATGGGGATGGGAGCAGCACCCCAGCAACGCTATGGGAGTGCGGGTGTGAAGGCAAAGTTGAAACTCACGGCATGCACCAACCGTGTTAGGGTCCAATTCGTGCTCTGAACGAGTTGAGCTTGCCGAGGGCGACCAACATCCTTTCCAGCTTCATCGTGCCTCTAGTGCTCGCTTCGCCGTCGGATGCAACAGCGTCAAGATATTTGCGCTGTTGCTCTATGCGCTCCTCTGCCGCGACAATGAGATTATTCACTTCCGCCAAGATGAGGTTTGTGTCGTACGGCTCGGCATGAGCTTGGAGGCGATGTTTGTTTTCTTTCATCGTGCGGTCTTGGGCATAACGGGCGCGGTGTGCAGCGAAGGCATTTCGCGCCCAGCGGCGTGTGAAGGAAATGACAAACGGGTAATGCGAAGAAACGCAGATGTGTTCCTTAGTACGGTTACGCACCGTGTTGTTACGCCGATTGGCGCTGCGTCGGAAGATTTCTGCACTCATTCCAACGACCGGTCGCCCGATCACGCGGGCAAATCCGCAAGCGATCGACAAGTTGTCGGGCGCTGGCGCATAGGTCGGCCAGCCGCTCCAGTCCGAAGCGCATTTCGTGAGCCGCGAGCGACAAAACGCTGTCGGCAGATGTGTAGGAAAAGCAGCGTGTCGCGTCGTGCGCATCGCCGATCGGGTCGCAAACGCCTTCGCGCGGCCCGAGCTAGCGAGCTGCGGCGATGGTCGCCTCGCGCGGCGCGAATGGATTGCGACGGCGGACCCGCGCCCTCAAGCTTGATGCTGCCGGTCGCCGCGGCGATCACAGCGCGATTGGCGCCCGGCGAATTTGGTGGGATCGGACCGCGAGCTGCGATTGAATGGAAGCGCGATCAAGCCTCAGCGGAGCAATTGGCAAAATCGTTGCGGTTGCGCGCGCCGGGGCACGGAAGATTGCTTTCGCGCCGCCGATAGCGCTTTGAGAGCGGCATCGCCGAACTTGCGGACCATACGGCTCACGGCGAGCAGGGCTTTGGCGGCGGCGTCCGCCGCTGCGCTTGCCCATCATCGCCGTCGTCTCGCCCCGAAGCTCGATTGGCTCGAGCAGCAACGACGGCAACGGCACATGCGTTAGCGCGAAGCGCGCAATTCCTTGATCTCGCTCGCCAGGGCGCTGATTTGGCTGCCCAAACGTCGCAGGACGCGTTGCACCGCCGGATGCCGAAGCGGATCCCGCAGCTGGCGTCCGGTGGCCGCCGCACGGCGCGTAATGTTCCCACGATGAACTTCAACGGTACGCTGACTGATCGCGAGCTTTTCGGCGATCTGGCGGCTTGTCAGGCCCTGCCGAACCAGGCGATCGATCTGTCTTTGCCGCGGCGTCAGATCAGTCATTGCCCTCCTCCTCGGTACCGTAACGTGCAAAAAACGGCGAAGGTCGAGGTTTTGTTCCATTAGGCGAAGGTCGAGGTTTTGTTCCATTAGATGTCGAATGCGGTCTTCCCGCGCCTTGGGCTCTGGGGAACCGAGCCCCGACCATTTGGTTCTTCATACAGGCTGGCACTCGACGGTCTAGAGGCGTCGCTGGAGCCTTATCATTCATTCGATCAAAACTAGATGAAAGAGCCCATCCAATCAGCAGGCGAGGTGGATGCGCGAGCTGCGTATCTGTTCTTCTGCCCGTTCACCAATCGCTACGGCATCACCCTGGACAAATCCGGCAGCAATTTGCCTGACCAAGGATGCGATGCCGGTTGGGAGCTGCAGGCCGAGTTTCCACTCGGCGTTCATGAAGCGCTACCCGCGCCCTTGGACCCCGAACCGGTGTTACGCGGCATAAAGTCGGTCGGCTATTTTGTTTGGCGTGAAGGTCCGGTGCGCAACCCGCGCGGCACCTCGCAATAGCTCCAAGCCCTGGCGTGACATCCGTGGCGCCAAAAGGTCCAAGGCCGAGGTCGAGGTCGAGTACATCGCAGTCGTTGGGCATGGCTTTCTGCGCGAGCCGATGTTCAAGGGGTTGCGCCAAGGCTTGGAAGCATCGCCGCACCGCGTGCGAAGGCATCCAACGCTAAACCTTTGCATGTTCGTATTACCCGGGTCCACGGGCAGGACCCACGCTAGAAATCCCTCCTTGAGCGTGCCGACCGCAAGAACCTTGACCATCGCCGCTGCTCCGACCCTTTCGCCGCTTGCCCCCATCCCATTCCAGATCCCCTAATCCCGGCCCCAATCCCGGCCCCAATCCCGGCCATGTGCCGATACGGGGCGATCGAGGAACGCAGAACTCAGGCTTGCGTTACCGCCCGAGCAGGCTCGCTCAGTTCAACCTGAACCAACAGACGTTGTCATGCCCAGCACGAACTGGTGGCAGAAGGCCGTCATCTACCAGATCTACCCGCGGTCCTTTCAGGATAGCAACGGTGACGGCGTGGGCGATCTGGCCGGAATCCTGCGCCGGCTTCCCTATTTGGCAGAGCTCGGCGTCGATGCAATCTGGCTGTCACCCATTTTTCGCTCGCCGATGCAGGATTTCGGCTACGACGTTGCGGACTACTGCGAGATCGACCCGCTGTTCGGGACGATGGCGGAGTTCGATGCTTTGCTGAAGGCAGTGCACGCCCACGAGCTCAAGCTGCTTCTTGACCTGGTGCCCAACCACACATCGTCCGATCATCCCTGGTTCGTGGAAAGCCGTTCGTCGCGGACCAATCCGAAGCGTAATTGGTATCTCTGGCGCGATCCCGCGACGGGCGGCGGCGTTCCCAACAACTGGCTCTCGGAATTCGGTGGAAGCGCATGGACCTACGACCGCGCAACTGGCCAGTACTATTACCACGCGTTTCTCGCGTCTCAGCCTGACCTCAATTGGAGGAACCCGGAGGTTCGTCAGGCCATCCACGACGTCATGCGCTTCTGGCTGCGCAAGGGCGTGGACGGGTTTCGCATCGATGTTCTCTGGCATCTCATCAAGGACGACCAATTCCGGGACAATCCCGTCAATCCGGATTACCGTGATGGACAGCCACCCCACTGGCGTCTCCTTCCGACCTTCACGAGCGATCGTCCGGAAGTTCACGATGTGGTGGCTGGTCTGCGCACGGTTGCTAAGGAGTTCGGCGACGCTTTACTCATTGGAGAGATCTATTTGCCGACGCCGCGGCTCATGGCCTACTACGGCCAGGAGCTTGAAGGTGTGCAGCTGCCTTTCAACTTCAGTCTGCTCGAAACCAGCTGGCACGCACGCACAATCGCGTCGCTGATTGATGACTATGAGGCGGCGTTGCCTCCGCGAAGCTGGCCCAATTGGGTTCTTGGCAACCACGACCGCCCGCGAATTGCCACGCGCGTGGGCCAAGCGCAGGCCAGGGTTGCCGCCATGCTTTTATTGACGTTGCGCGGCACGCCGACCATCTATTACGGCGATGAGATCGGCCTTGAAGATTCTGTGCTACGTGCCGAAGACGTTTGTGACCCGCTGGGAAAACGTAGTTCGTCGCTGGGGCGCGATGGCGCGCGGGGACCAATGCTCTGGGACAGCACGAAATATGGCGGCTTCTCAGCCGTGCAACCTTGGTGCGTCCAGGCTGCCAGGGCTGAGGTCATTAATGTCGATGTTCAGAAAAACGAGCCCTCGGCGCTGCTCAATCTTTATCGCCGCCTCATCAAAGCGCGGCGGACCAATAGCTCCCTCGCCATAGGACATTATACGCCGCTGGTCGCGAACGGGGATGTACTTTTGTACATGCGACGCCACCTGGGCTGCCCCGCCGTCCTGGTCGCTCTCAATCTCGGCGACCAGCCGGTTGCTGCGGTCCTTCGCGACAAGCAAATGCATGGCCGCGTGATCGTGTCGGTATTCGCTGATCGCGAAGGTGAGATTGTTCGCGACGCCGTTGACCTGAGGCCGGACGAAGGGCTCGTGATCGAATTGGTGCGCCCATCCGCAGGCCCCGGATAGTGATCGAGTGGCGGAGTTCCCCTTAGTGTGGTCATGCCGCGTTCGGCTCGTGCAAGCCGGGTCGGGAGTAGATGAACCCATCGCGGCGCAAGCGTTCCAAAAGGGCGTTCGTTCATCCTGACACGCTGCAAGGCAGGAACGGTGGGCATCAGCTTTCTCAAAGCAGTCTACGGGGAACTTGGCCGGTCTTTAGCGACACCGCACTTGAAAAGGTCCGGTTCCGCTTCAGGATTTCCTGCGCAGGACGCCTCCGAGGCTCGGCACACACGGCGGGAGAACTTGGCAGCTTCGTCCGCGTTTAGCTGCCGCCGGCTGGCAAGGAGACACGCGTGCTCGATACCTTACGATCAAAGCTCAAGCGCAGGCCGGGTAAAGCGAGCCTGTTGGTTCTTGGCGGCATGGCCCTCGCGGGTAGCGTCGTCCTGTCGCATCGGCAGGCAAGACGCGCCGAGTTCATGCACCGGCCCGCAGGACGGTTCATTAATGTGGGCGGTACGCGACTGCACTATGTGGAGCGCGGCAACGGCAGGCCCGTCGTTTTCCTGCACGGTAACGGCGGAATGGTCGAAGATTGGCTGATCAGCGGTGCATTCGATCTGGCGGCACAACGCTACCGCGCAGTGGCGGTTGACCGGCCAGGCTTTGGGCATAGCCATCGACCGGGCGGCCGCAACTGGACTGCGGCCGCGCAAGCCACTCTATTACCAGAAGTGCTCAAATTGCTCGGCATTGAACGTCCGATCGTGGTTGCACACTCCTGGGGGACGCTGGTTGCGCTTGCCTTGGCGCTGGATCAGCCTCGCCAAGTTTCGGGTCTGGTGCTCGTTTCCGGCTATTACTATCCCACGCCGCGGAAAGATGTGGCGGTGTTTTCTCCTCCAGCCGTGCCGGTCATCGGAGCCCTTCTCAGCCATACGGTGGCGCCCCTGATCGGCGAGATGCTTGCGCCAAAGCTGATCGAACGCATGTTCTCTCCGCAGGGTGTATCTCCTCGTTTCCGGGCCGAGTTTCCGGTTGCGCTCACGCTCCGGCCCTCGCAGATTCAGGCCTTTGCGGAGGATTCAGCGCACATGATCTCGGCCGCTGAAAGGCTCAGCACCCGATATCGATCGCTGTTTCCGCCAACTGCCATCCTTGCCGGAGACGCCGACAAAATTGTCAACTACCGGCAGGCGCAGAAACTGCATGGCGAAATCGCCGGCAGCCGGCTAGGGATCCTACGCGGCGGATCGCACATGGTGCATCACATTGCACCCCAGCGCGTCGTAGGTGCCATTGACACCATCGCTTCGGAGTCACCGGCATGGCAGCGGCACGCGCCTTGAAGCGTTGAACCAAAGCTCTGACGCGGCGTTGTGGCGATCAGAACGTCAATTTAAGGAGCACCCGTGATGGCGCAGAGCTCTTATTCGGGTCGGACTGCCGACCAGATCAATGACCTCAAGGACAAGGCGACCGAGCAGTTCGCTAAGGTAGCAGATCAGGCCGAGGGCATGGCAAACCGGGTCGCCGACCAGGGACGCGAGGCGAGCGAGGGGATGCAAGAGGTGGCTGGCAATTTCAAGGATGCCCTCGACAGGTCGATCAAGGACCAACCGATGGCCACGCTCGCGACGATAGCCATTGTCGGCTTTGTGCTCGGAGCAATCTGGAAGTCATAGCGGCGCTGATGGTGGTAGCCCCCCGAGTGACATGCGATTCGATGGTGGATTCCGCCGACATTACCGCCAATGACGGGCCTCCCCTTGCGCATTGCATCGCAAAGCCTCCGGGGGCGACTTTTGCAGAACGACCGCGGCGCGCCGCTGCAATGCAGTGACGAGACGCGGATCGTCCGCGGCAATAATGAGAATGCGCTCATTCGACGCCGCAGCATTGCCTCCTAACATGCGGGGACCTTCGGGATCGTCGGCGGCACCAGAACGAGGCTTGGCGGTCATCCGGCCTGCACAACGAGCGGTAAGCGCCACGGTCCATGCCAATGGCACAGCCACGCACTCGAGGCTTAGCATCGCTCAATTTACCGCCGCGTGCGGTTTCGTACCGAAAGCTGCGTCGATCCCTCCCCGCTCGTCGCTGACGTAAGACAGCTCGACGCCCCGGGGCGGAGGGGTTCACATCAAATGGCTTACGTCGGCCGAGCACGCTTCAGCGGTGCCTGACCTTTGCGGTTGCGGCGGCGGAACGTCCTCATGGCCTGCCCGTTGAAACAAAAACGAGAGGGCATGGCGCGCAAAGCGCGTCTCTCGGACGCGCCCCATGGGCAAAAGTGCCGGGAACGCAAAGCTAGCGTCTCCTTTCGAAGAGATACGCAGTGCCGCGAGCGCCTAAGAATAATGTACTCGTGGGCACGTCCGGGTGGACTTATGACAGTTGGCCTGGGCCGTTCTATCCAGGCGAGATGCCAAAACGAGATTGGCTCGCTTGCTATGGTTCACGCTTCGCCAGCACCGAGGTGAACGGTTCATTCTATCGCACGCCTTCACTGCAAGCCGTGCAAGAATGGCGCAGGTGTACGCCTGCCAACTTCGTGTTTGCGTGGAAGGCATCGAAGTTCATTACGCATTGGAAGCGGTTGAAGGCGACCTGCGCTAACTCCATCTCGCTGATGGAGACACGGCTGAAGATCCTGGGCCCCAAGGCCGGCCCCGTGCTTTTTCAGCTGCCGGCAAACTTCGAAGCCGACCGCGGGCGTCTGGAGCAATTTCTTGAAATGCTGCCGGCGCGGCGACCCTATGCTTTCGAATTCCGGCATCCGTCATGGTACGACGATGCCATCTTCGAGCTGCTAGCCAACAAGAATGTGTCACTTTGCTTGGCAGACCATTATCTGGCGCCAGCACCATGGGTGGCAACGGCGCGACACGTCTATATTCGTGGGCATGGACCCACAGGGCGCTACCGCGACAACTATCCGCCAACCATCTTGCGGCGTTGGGCACAGCGGATCGGAGCCTGGCTAGCTGAGAACAGAGCTGTGTATGTTTACTTTGATAACGACCAGAAGAGTGCCGCACCTGCCGACGCGGCGCATCTGATAGAGGCGTTGCGTGAACGCCTCACGAAAGGACCAGCAAGCCGACGGCGAGAGGGCGATAGAGTACCGCGGCCTCGCCGCCATTCCATTGCTTGCTGACATTCAAAGCTACGCTGACCGCCGCCAACGTCGCCCACTATAAAGCGACTTTCAACAGCGCGGCGCGTTCGGATCAAAGACGAACGGTTCCTCGCTGCCGAATTTTTCCGGCACGCCGGATTGCAAGAACTTGGCCGTGCGTGCCTTTTGTCGTTGACAGGCTTCCTGCACCATCAGGTCCGTTGCCGTGGTCGGTTTTGGCTTCGTCCGCAGCGCGGCCGACGTCGTCGGTGTCGATGTGGTTGTGCCCGTCGGTGCGGTCTGGGCCGATGCGGACAGGCCGGCCATAGCAAGGGCGGCTGCCACCAGTGAACTCGCCAGCAGCAGGTTCAAGGATGCGTGCAACTGTTTCATTGCGTCCTCCGGAATTTGCGGCTCTCCAACCAGGTTTCCCTCACGCGGGCTTCGGCGGCACTCGCGGGTCGCCTTCCGGCAGAATCTCGGGGGTGGTGAAGACCACGCCATTCTCGGTCGGATTTGGCGTATCGGTGACCAAGGCCTGAGGCGGGAAGGGGTTTGATTCTTGGATGCCGGACACCAGCAGCTGGATGCGCATGAGCAAGGCGAAGTCCTCGTGCACCGTATTGTGGCAGTGGTTCACATAGGAACCGCCGTACTCGCCGAACTGGATTTGGAATTGCACCTGACCGCCCGGGCGCAAGCGCCAGACGTCCTTGCGCACCAGCTTTTCAGTGGCAGGGATCTGCGCACTCCCGCGGTTCATGGTGATGCCTTCCTCAAAGTGGAGATGGATCGGGTGATCCCAGCCGCCACCGCCGTTGACGTAGGTCCAGTGCTCGATCTCGCCCGATTTGGGGATCACGAGGGAAACCCGGTTTGCATTCATGGAATGGGCTTCCTGGCCATTGATCCTGATCGTCCAAGGGAAGTTGAACACAACCTCGGAGCAGTCGGGCGTGCATTGACCGGTCACCGGATCACGCGAGTCGCCGTCCCCGCTTCTGCCAAACTCAACCAGCCTGGTCCGCACCGGCGTGACGATGGGGATCTGATCGGTGAGCGTTGCCGGGACCAAGCTCGCATCGGGATCGGTTGCCTTGAGATACGTACCTGGTGCATCGACGCTTTCCAGCTGCGACACCACCCTGAATTGCAAGATGGCGCCCAGCACGGGATCGTTGGGGTCGCCCTTCAAGGCTGCCGACAGCGACACCGGCCCATCGGGCTTGTTGCCTTTGGTTTGCTTCAAGCGGTCGACCAGGTGAAGCTTGTCGCCGGGGCGGAACATTGAGAAGTCGACCACGATGTCGTAGCGCTCGGCAATGCCCTGCTCATCAAGCTCCGTCAGCGGGATGGGATGCACGACGAGGTTGCCGTCGTTGCAGATGAATTGGAAGGGCACCGCGCTCCCCGTGGGGCCGGCAATGGCAAACTTCCAGAACCGCGACATCGATGCTGCCAGGATGCGGAAACGGTACTTTCTCGGCAACACCTCCATGTATGGCGCATAGGCAAAGTTGACGAGCGGAATGTCGCCGATCATGCCGTCGGTGGTGAAGATGTCGAAGAAGTATTGTCCCTCCGGGTCCAACGCCGCATCGGAGATGATGAGATTTACGTCGAAGTCGATATTGCCCCAGTCGAGCTTGCTGCCGCTAGGCAGGCGCAGGTTAGTCCCGTCGCTAAGCTTCTCGTTACCTCGATCCTTGGCACTGTAGTAGTTGATCATCATGAGCATGCCTTTGTAGACATTCTCAGCCGTGAAAAAGAAGCGGTGGTCGTGAGCCCACATGGTTCCCTGATATTCACGATAGTCGCCGGCAACCCGAGCAATGCCACCGTTGCCATCGGGTCCACCCGTGGTCGCGATCGCTCCGTCGATGTTGATTTTGTCGCGACGGGCAAGCGTCGTGCTCCAGCGGTAGTCGTAAAAGGTGCCGGGGAAGTGATGCACGTTGGCGGCACCGTCGCTTTCCGCACCGTTGTGGGCATTGTGGAAGTGGAGTTGATGTTGATTGCGGCCGAAGCCGCCGTTCTGGTCCCGGTCGGTCGGTAGATTATTGTAAATGCGGGTGATGATGGGCTCGCCGTAGCGCCCCTTGATCAGGGGCGGCGGCAAGGTGCCCGACGGCGTGGTGAAGGGCGTGTGGCCACTGGTGTAGGTCCACACGGCGTTTGGCTCTAAATAGGGCGCCCCGCCGTTGTTGGGGCCGAAGAAATTTTGGCCAGGCGCGACCTGGGACAGGGAGAAGACGTAGCCGACCTTGGGGAAGAATTCGTCCCAGCGCTGATGCGCAAAGATTTCTCCGGGCGGACGTCCTTCCATCGGGCCCTTATTGGTGATCGGATTGCGGAAGGGATTGTCCGTGATGGGCCCTTTGAAGTTGCTGAAGTCGGTGTGGTAGGACAGCCGCCGCGCCGGCTGCTCACCGCCAAAGGTGCCTCCGAACACAGCGTCGGTTTCGGCGCCACGGAACGATTTCGTGATTGGCACGGGGTCCTGCAGATTGAGCCGCGGCATGCGAGCCACGAACTTCTTGGCGCCGAACAGGGGGCTTGGCGGGGTGCCCGTCGGCACGCCATCGGCAAAGGCGCTGGGTGCTAGTGGGCTCAAGCCGTTCTTGCATACCAGTATGCCCCCGGCCGTCATAATGCCCCATTTGACGAGGTCGCGCCGAGTAATCTGGCCAAGCGAAAGGGCGCGGTGAATCTCGGCCCGGTTGTTGCGCGCCCTCTGGGCTTCTCGCAGCCGAATGCGGGATGCTTTCGGTGACAAATACATTTTGGCCTCATCGTCTCGTGCCTGATCTGCAGCGCTTCGCCGCCTCGGCAAAGCATCGGTGGAAAACCTCACCGAGAATTACGCATTGCCAGCCGTCAGTTGACCTCAGTAACTTAAGTTTTGAAGGTAACTCCGCTCTTCAATAATTCAAACCCAGTCCGGCGGAATGGCGGCGAGCGAGCCATTATTCGATTGTCACGAACCCATCCGGCAAGCGACCATGGTCATTAGCCAAGGGTGATAACTTGACGAGAGCGCGGTTTAATATGTGACGGGAAAACTTTGATTAGCCTCAAGCTAGTATATTTTGCTCAGCTTCCGACAAAGGCCCTCCTCACGTTTTTGCGAGCGCATTTTTGGCCCTCACGTATCGTCGCCAAAACCAGCGCACGGCTTCGCCACCTGCGCTGCGCTCCCCCGTACTCGACCCGAAGACGGTGAGAAAACCCTTTGGTCTTATGGGTTTGTGGAAGCGTTACCGCTAAGGACAGCAACCTCTTCTATGCGGACGGGCGAGCGCGCCATCACTCTACGAATGAGAAACGGGCTTGATGGATTGTTCCGCCGAATTGGCTGCTGTGGTATGCGACCTTAGTCGCCGCCAAATCTAACAACAAACTCTGTACTAAAGGTCCCGACCCTCCCGCCTTTAGGACCTTGTGGTCGCGCCATCGTTCCAAGATACTCATTGGACATTTAGGCGCGACGGATTGGTCACCCCTACTCAATCCGTCGATTTGCGGTTCTTGCTGGCTCTCTCTTTTTCCGGCCCTTGAGAGCCAGCTTTTTTTGCGACCTTAGATTCTGAAAGTCTTCAAAACGTTGGGACGAAGGTCTGCGGCGCTTTACTCAGGCTCTCGGTAACCGGCAAAAAGCCAAAAATGGGTTTTGTAAAAGTTCGAAAGTTTCGCCTGTGATGACGGCGGTGCGGTCGCCAACCTGGTGCGCAAGGACGTCTGGCGCTTGCGGCCGTCGGGCCAGGTCACCTTCCAGATCCAGTTCGGCGAGTACGGCGGCTCCTACGTCAACCACTGCCACAACACCGTGCACGAGGACGTGGCCATGCTGATGCGCATCCAGCTGCTGGGCAAGGACGGCATCGCCGCAGGCGGCCGTGACGCTGACGCCCAATCCCAGCCGCGACGGCGTCACCTTCACCTCGCCGGAGATCCTGCCCGAGGGCGACCCGCGCACCACCCAGACGGCCAGTGCAGGCTAGACCGTGTCGCTGCTCTGGCGCGGGCGCGAGGCCGCATTTGTTGCGGCGGGTATCCGCTGCTGCCCACGCTGGGGGCGAGGGGACGTCCCCGATCCTGCCGTGACGGAGATCGACTAATTTGGGCCCGGTTCGGCTGCCGTCCACGGCGAGTGTGGCTCAGTGCAGAGGCCGAGTGACTAGACTTCCGAGCTGCTCCGACCGGGACCAACCCAATTGCGTCCGTTCCAAACCGCGCCCAATTTCACCAACTCGTCTTCCGAAAAGAGCGCTCTCGCGGCGAGCGCGTTGAGGTGATATCTGCCGTCGCTCATGCCGCCGCAACTGCCGAGATAGGTTTTGATCGTATGTTGGCTGCGATCAAGGCAGCGCGCGATTTCGCCGCTCGACATACCTTGAAGACGTGCCTTGATTGCCCATCGTCTTATGTCGTCGGCTGGACGTTCGCGTTTCATCGCGCCCTCCAACAAAACGTGCCCTCCCGCCGAAACTTTTTCGCGCAGCTTCACGGCGGGGCCAAATCAATAGCCAGTGAGCAGTCGGACTTACCCCTACAAAACACTCCGTAGGTGGATAAATCGGGACGCCCATCCATCTCAGGGATGTCGGCCACTTCCTTGTGCCGTGGCGCCTGGGTACGCCAATCTTCTCAACATCCTAGCTTTCGAGCGAACTGGCACCGGAAGCATTGTGGCCGGAGGCGTGAGGCGGTCCGCGGGAAGTCGATATGGCTCAATTTGAGGCTAACCGAGGTGCGCTAGGTCATCAACAAGGGGCGCTGCGAGCATGATCGCTCAATGCGACGGATGGCTCCCGGTGTTGGCGGGTCGACGGGGGAGCAAGGTAGTCCGCCGCAGGCGCCTCGATCTTGTTGGATCTTACGAGCCGTTCCGCATCGTGGATCGAGCTGTCATTCCGCCTGTGGTCGCCGCCAAAGCACCCTTTCAGGCGCTGCGGGCGATTTCAATTGGAATTGCGTCTAACCGCGGCCTGCCGGCCAACCATGCGGAACGCGCCGTGTATCGATGGAGCGCAGGCGCTTGCCTACGATGTCGAACACACGCGGGGTGCGCGATCAGCTATGTATTGTTCTCTTCCCTCTTCGGTTTGCCGCCACCTCGGTCTGATCTAGGATCAAGGGTGTTAAGTACCGCGGCGGGGCCCAACCAGGAAAATGCGCGATGATCACAAAGTTCGATAGCCTTTATGCCGGCCATACCGACCTCGACAATGTCGGCTACGGTGGCACGCCAATCAACGAGCGGCGCTACGGGAATGCGCACCTGGCCACGGCGTTGAGCAAGGCGGAGTCCATGGCCAAGCTGATGGATAACCTGGGCTACCACTGTTTCTGGACGGCCGAGCATCACTTTCAGCGCGAAGGTACAGAATGCATCCCCAACAACATTCTGCTGGCAGTGCACCTCGCTCATCGTACCAAGAACATCAAAATTGGCTGCGGTTTCAACATTACGCCGATGTGGCATCCTCTGCGGCTCGCGGAGGACTTTGCGACCGCCGACATTCTGACGGGCGGGCGCGTCGTATTCGGCGTCGGTCGGGGTTATCACACACGCGAGGTCGAGACATTCGGCTCACCCCTGCTTGACCAGGAAGCCAACCGCGAGCTGTTTGAGGAGCAGGTCGAGATCATCTTCAAAGCCTTCAACCAGGAGGCCTTTGCGCACAAAGGCAAGCACTACACCTTGCCGCCCGCGATCCCCTACCGCGGCTATACGTTGAAAGAACTAACCCTTGTGCCGCGGCCCTTCAATCTGCCGGTCGAATGCTGGCAGCCGATCCAGGGCGGCTCAGCGCGCGCGCTGGAGTTCATGGCCAAGCACGGCATTCAGGGGATGGTAGGTGGCGGCTCGGCCGAGGGGGGTGCCATGCACAAAGTCGTGCTCGCCTGGCAAGCCGCCCACGCCAGGCTTGGCAAGCAGATCCAGCTCGGCGAGCGGCTGTGTTTTGGCTTCCACTTTTTTATGGCGGACAGCCGCGAGAAGGGGTTGAGGGAGGCCGCCAAGTACTATGAGGAGAACATGAAAATGTTCGGCGAGCTCCGCCTCGTGCGCGCCATCACCGAGCAGCAGATCGAGACCATGCGGGACCCCAAGCAGGCACCGAGCGCCAAGTTGCCGCGCATCGAGGATGCCGTGCAGGCCGGCGGCTTCCTCTGTGGGAATGCCGATGACCTGATCGAGCACATCAAGGCACTCGAGTCGAAATACCCTGCGCTCGACCGCATCTCGGTCAGCCTATCGGTTGGCGTGCCGGAGACAATCGCTCTGGAGCAACTTGAGCGTTTCGCCAAAGAGGTGATGCCAGCATTCACCGGTGCCTAGACGCCGCGGCAATGAGGAACATGCGACGCATTCATCTGGCAGGACCGATCCGGGCTTCACCCACCGACGCCTAAGGCTTTTGCGCGAGGTCGAGCTGTACGAACAGATTGCATTGAGAACCGCAGCGCAAGAGCAGAAAAAGGACGGCTCGGCCCCGAGAAGGCCCTGGCCAGTTTGGGACCGATAACAGCCTCATGGCCACCTCGTCGGACGGGTGACGATCGCTGTCGGACCTCGCCATCATCCGTCGCCTTGCGGGGCACCGATCAAGATCCTGGACAAGCCACCCTTGGATCTCATGGCTGATTGGACGTGGTTCCCGCGGCTGGATGTGGGCAAGTCGGCGCGCGCGATCGTCAGTTGCTTCGGAGCACCACAACTACTGCGCCACTTGGTTTCGCTCGAACAGAACACTCCCGGCCAAGCGTTTTGACGTGGCCTGGCAGCAACGTCTCCGAGAAGCTTCGCGCGGCAGTTATCGGCGCGCCATACAGCCGAGGAACTCAGCGTGCCCTGGGTTGTTAATGGGCTGAAGAAATGCGGCGACCAACATTGGAGCAACCGATGCGGACCATTTGGTTTGGAAGGCTCGCAGTGCTAGCCGGGCTCGCGCTATTTGCAACCTCAGCCATCGCCCAAAATCAGAAAGACGGTCAAGATCAGGGGCAATTCAAGCAAATCAAGCTCACCGACAAGCAGGTCCGAGATTTTATTTCGGCTCAGAAGCAACTCGCGCCGCTCGCGAGCAAGCTTGAAAGCGCAGCCGACAAGCCTAACCCGGCGCTTCAAAAGCAGATCGAGGAGATTGCCAAGAGCAACGGCTTCTCAACTCTTGATGAATTCGACGACGTCGCGGCCAATATTTCGTTGGTGCTCGCCGGCCTTGATCCTCAGTCGGGGCAGTTTACGGAGCCTCCCGACCAAATTAAGAAGGATATCGAAGAACTCAAACAAGATAAGCAGTTGTCCCAAAAGGAGAAGGATCAAGCCCTCGCGGAAATGCAAGAGGCACTGAAACGAACAGCGCCGGTGCAATTCAAAGAGAACGTTGCTGTGGTCAAGAAATATCAAAAGGAACTAGACCAGGTCATTCCGCAAGATGCGGAGAACCAGGAGCCCGGAAAGAAATAGGCCGCGGTCGAGCCGGAACCGAGGGACATACAAGCTACGAGCTCGCGTCTCGAAGGTTCGTGACCTGAAATGCACTGAATGGACGGCCCCCCGGCCGCGCATGCGGCAGGTCTAAGGAACCCCGACCGCGGAAGAGCGTTCCGGAGCGGCTGGGTGGCGTCTAGGTGTTCAACTCGGGTCATACGAGCGGCTTTATCTGAGCATGTACGGCTGCCGCCTTCGGCCGACGGTACTGAGGAGACCAACAGCACTAGCGCGGCCGTTATTTGCCTTGTCGATCCGTTCCGGCCATCGCAACACTGCGCCGAACATGGTCGGCGAAGGCGTTTGCCGCAGGAGTCGGGTGCCGAGCTTCGTACAAATTGATCTGAAACATTGGCAGTCGCGGCAGGCCCCGATCGGCCGAGATAATTTCCAAGCTCTCGGGTATTGAATGGCCGAGCAGGGGCGCGACGGCAAGATCGGCCTCCAGCGTTGCGCGCACAGGCTCCATGTTGCTCACTTCGCAGACCATTTGCCAACTGCGGCGCGCCTTCTTCAGCGCCGCAATCGCCACGGGCCTGAACACGCAAGTTTCCGCCCCGAGCGATACCGGCAACGGGTCGTGGGTGTAAGCCTCGCCGCCGCGAGCTCCAGTCCATACCAGGCGGTCGCTGCGTAAGGCTTCTCCACCCCTGGCGCAACGCAGCTCGGTCGTCAGCGCCAGGTCGATGGTGCCAGCCTTGAGCTCCTGCAACAGCACGACGGTATCCTTGCAGATCAAAGTCACCCGGATGCTTGGAAATGCCCGACTGAAGCGTCGCAGAATCGGCGGAGCATAGCTGCCAATGATGTCGTAGGGGGCGCCGAACCTGACCTCGCCCTCGAACGGAGGCTGCCGCAGCGCGGCGATCAGCTGCTCGTTTGCGCTTAGGAACTGGCTTACTTTGGTTACGAGACGCTGTCCCTCCGCGGTGGGCACGATCCGGCGGCCGGCGCGAACGAAGAGATGATGATCGGCCAGCTCCTCGAGTCGGCGCAGCTGCTGACTGATCGCTCCTTGCGTGAGATTGAGCTGCCGTGCGGCGAGCGTCACGCTGCCGGTCTCGATGACGGCGAGGAATGCACGCGCGACGGCGACATCCATGTTGCGGTTCATGGTGGCGGCGAATCCATTACGATGGATAAAGTCAGATATTAAAACAAATAGATATACTAAAGCATCGCATGGCGGTAGCTGTCGCTCGGCTGCTTGCTTGCGAAAGGAAATCGTCATGCTTACGGGCGTTTGGATGCCTTTGATCACGCCCTTTAAGGATGGGCAGCTCGATCTGGCGAGCTACCGGCGCCTGCTCGAGCACTACATCGTCTGCGGTGTCGCCGGCCTTTTTCCGCTCGGTACCACGGGCGAGGCCCCCACCCTCGATGACCACGAGGCGGACGAGATCGTCACAACCACCATCGAGATTGCGGCTGGCCGGTTACCGGTTTTCGTCGGCATCGGCGGCAATGATACACGCAAGGTGCTCAAGACGATCCGGCGGCTCGATCGGCTCGATTTTGCGGGCATCGTTTCCGTCTGCCCTTACTATAGTCGTCCAACGCAGGACGGTATGCGGCAGCACTTCTCCGCCATCGCCGATGCGACCGACCGGCAGATCCTCATTTACAACGTCCCCTATCGGACGTCGGTGAACCTCGCCAACGAAACGCTGCTACACCTCGCCGAACGGCACAACATCGTCGGAGTCAAGGACAGCTCGGGCAATATCGCGCAATCGCTGGAGCTGCTGGCGAGCAAACCAGACGATTTCTCCGTGCTGACTGGCGATGACGCGCTGTATTTCACCATGATGTGTAACGGTGCCGACGGTGGTATCTTGGCATCTGCACATTTGGCCACCGAACGCTTCGTCGAAATTGCCCGCCTCATCACGGCGAACGATCATGTCGCTGCGCGCGCAATCTGGTCCTCGCTGCAGGGCTTCATTCCAAAACTGTTTCAGGAGGCAAACCCCATGCCGATCAAGCATTGCCTCTGGCGCCTGGGCCTGCTCGCATCGCCCGAGTGTCGACTACCATTGTCATCGATCTCCGATCGGCTCGCGCAGGAGATCGATCGCTGGCTCGAGCAAACAAAAATTGCTTAGGCAGAAACGGCAAGGCAGGTGCAGTCGCTCTAACGCCGCCCAAAGAGCAAACAACTGGCTAATCTGAGAGCCGCTACTGCCGAGGGCGGTCTGCACGCGTAGGAGGTTTGATGCCGGTTCGACCAGTAAGGACCAGTAAGGACTGTCGCCGCAGGGCCTCGAAACGATAACCGATCAGTATCCGTGCAGTAGCAAACCTGCTACCCGTATCTCACCTCGGGCGAGCAATGGCGGCGAGCCGCGCGCAAAAAAACGGGCCTATTCGCTTCGGCTTAATCAGCGTGATGGACGCAATTCCATTGCAACGTAGTTTCATGGCGTTGCCTTCGCTGCAGCCGCAAAGCCCGGGATCCATCAAGCACTCTGCTGAAGAACCAAACGGGCCGTTCGAGCCAGCTTGTTCCAACTCTGCAAGCGACCTTTCATCGCCGCAAACGCCACGCGTACAGCGCACAGATAAAGCAGCTGGCGGTAGCAGAAACGCTGTAAAAACAGCAGCGGCAGCAAGCGCCAACTGGCGCGCTTGCGATCGATAAACATCGCCAAGGCAGCTGCACCCGTTTCCAACAGTTGGAAAACAAGCCAATAGGTTCCAACCGTCCAGATGATGGGAGGTATACCTTCGTGAGGGCGCATACCGTAGTCCCGGATACCGGCCAAGAGGCTCCAGAGCAGCATGAAGTCGATTATGGGGGCGATCAGTGTGAACAAAAACTGGAAGATCACGATATTGGGCAAGCCAAACAACCCGACACCCGCCGGCCGACCGCGCCACATCGCCACGCGATTCTTGTAAGCGGCCTGAAGTGTGCCGAACATCCAGCGCGAGCGCTGTTTCAAGAAAGCCTGTATTTTCTCGGGTGCCTCCGTGCGAGCAATAGCGCGGGGCTCGCACAGGACCTGCCAGCCGGCCCGCTCCAACCTGATAGTGGCATCGGCATCCTCGGCCAGGGTATCGGCATGGAAGCCGCCGATGGAGAGAAGAGCGTCACGCCGCCAGGCGCCGATGCAGCCCGGCACGACAGTGATGCCGTTGACCAATTCGAGGGCCCTGCGGTCAAGGTTCTGATTTGTGACATACTCAATCTCTTGCAATCGCGTGAGTAGGTTGACCGTATTTCCCACGCTCGCAGCACCAGCAACTGCCGCGACTCTCGAATCGGCAAAATGCCGCAGCAGCAATGGCAAGGCATCCTTGTCAAGCAGTGTGTCCGCGTCGAGCGTGACAACGACCTCCGCATGGGTTGAAACCAATCCGTAGTTTAGCGCCGCGCACTTGCCTGCGTTTTCCTGGCCCAAGCAACGCACGCGTGGCTCGTTGGCGAAGGTGCTGCGCACGACCTCAGCGGTGCGATCGGCCGAACCGTCATCAACGATGATGATATCAAAGTCCGGCAGGGGTGACGCAAGCAACGCCTTGATCGAGGCGCAGATCACCCTCTCCTCGTTATAGGCAGGAATGACGACGGAAAAAGAAGGGAGTGTCCACACGGACATGTCGCGACGTTTTACGCGCCGAGTATGCAGCAGCGCAAAAGAGGAAACCCACAGCAGTCTCAAGGTGCCGAGCAGTAACCGTACAGCAAAAAACCAGCCTGGTTCGAGGCGATGAACCATTTCTGCTCGTAGGCGCTCTGCGGCATCACGGCGGCGCGCGGAATGTTCAATAGCTCGTGCACTGTTACAAACTTAAAACCTTTAGCATGCAGTTCATCGATGATTTGCGGCAAAGCTTCCACGGTAGGCTCCCGGTTGCCACCGGAATCATGCAGCAATACCACGTTGCCTCTGCGCTTGAGCGCTCCGTCGAGGGTCTCTCGCACGATCTGCTCGGCCTTTGCCCGGAGCCAATCCTTGGGATCTATTCGCATGCCGATGGTCATGTAACCGAGTGAACCCGCCAGACGCAGGACCTCCGTAGCATCGACGGTTTGCGGTTCGATATCCCGCGCATAGGGCGGTCGAAAGAGCTTCGTGTGAATCCCAAGCGCGGCTTCAAACAGTCGCTGACTGGCATTGATCTCCATATTTAGGCGCTCGATCGAGATCTCCGCCGAGTTGACGTGGTTGAAGGTGTGATTGCCGATGTCGTGACCTTCCTCGTAAATACGACGCAACGTATCCATATTGATGGCCGCGGCCGAGCCGATCACAAAGAATGTGGCCTTTACATTTTTGTCTTTTAAAATGTCCAGTATTCGTGGGGTATATTTCGGATCCGGACCATCGTCAAAGGTCAGTGCGATGACATTATCCTCGCGCTCTCCCCAGCGTTTCACCGTCGTGGACTTGGGGAAGGCCGCAATGCGCTGGTCGGTAATGAGGTTGTATCGTTGGTCAAATGAAAACTGTCGAAGGCCTGGCTCCGGCGCGCCATTGAGGGTTAGCACCTCGCCTTTTCCCTTGTATAGCACGTCATAGCCCGAGCGTAGTTCGCTGATGGAATTGGTCGCGAGCTGTCCTGGTTTACGCGCTCTGGCAAAAGCCGACCACACGCTTGGATCCTCGGTGCCAAGCCGCCATAGGGCAAGGCCCGCTGGCCGCATGGCCGAGGCGGCGGCAATCTGGTTGTAGGCAGTTACCCCATCCAAATACCAAACCTGATGCTGTTCGCGCTCGACGTCGTCGATGTAGGTGAATGTGGGATTCAACGATGCTTTATCGAAATGCAATGCGCCGCCGGACTGCTCCAATAGCTCCCATGCTTCCTGGACGGAGATTTCTTTCCCGCTCCCGGGACCCGCCCAGTCATAGCCGTAGTTACCGATCGAGATAATGAGCTTACTAGGATCGACGCGTTCGAATTTTTCGCGAAGCACTGCTTCAAACCAACCTTGACCGGCAATTGGACCAGGAGCAGTCGTCTCAAAGTGCTTGTCATGGACCATAACGATTAAGGCATCTGCCCATTCGGCAAATCGAGCGTAGTTGTAATTGGCGTCTGCAGCGGGTACGGCGATTAGCAATAGAAGTGAATGAGCGTGCAGACGCTCCGACAATTCCGCGACCAGGATCAAATAGTCGACGTAGGAAATCGGCGGCAGCTCTTGAAAGTCGAGGACGATTCCCGCGAAGCTGCTGCCGGCGGCGTAAGTTACGACCGCCTCGATAAAATTGGCCCTCCCATTCGTCGAGGCCAACATGCTGGCGGTAGCTGGGCTGTCCCAACGCTTCTCCTGGCCGTTGTAATTATTCACCAAAGCGAAGAGTTTGAGGTGGGGTGCATGCGCTTTTAGCCATGATCGTACCAGGGCTTCTTTGCCAGGATCGCTGTGTGTCAAATCACCGGCGGCACCACGAACATGCAGCCATTCGACGACTAATGCGTCGAGCGAGTGCGCATTTCGCTTGAGGGACGCAAAACTGTTGTCATCCCAGTTCACAAAGTATCCGTAACGCGCAACGCTGTGACTGGCATTGCCGGGAATGACGCGGGTGCTGCGCGGATTGAAAAGTGGCTCCCCTCTACTCGGTGGAGGCGGGCTGCCGGTGGCTGACAACAGGCGAGGTGCGTCGGGAAGTTCGAACGCGGGCAGTACGGGGCCCCAAATGCTTGTGGCGACCAAAGAGGTCACTACAACACCGAGTAGACTGAGGATGACCCAATTGGCGGCTGTTACGATGCGGGCGCGGCGTCCATGAGGATCATAGAATATCGGTGAACCATGACCCCCCGAAAACAAAACGATCTCCCATGGTTTTTACGCAAATAACTTGCTGATGAATGCACGTTTGCTCCGCCTCGGTCTATTGGGGATTCTGTCGGTTCTTGCGCAGATCGTCGTCACGTCGATGCAGACAAAGGATGCATTCAACCGGGGAAGGAGCACCGCTCAATCAGGTGTCGCGCCACCCGAGAATGAGGGGCCGGGCGAGGGTTAGCGCGGGTAAACCCCGATGCCCAGTAACGGTTTGAAACTCTTTGCCGCCAACGGTTCGCACCGTTGAAGGTTTTGAGTGTGAACGCTACCGTCAATCTTCGTTGTTGGCGAGATGAGCAACGTTGCGGGCTGCGATCGCGCAAGCGGTGCGGAAATGTTTCGGGTGGACGGCTGCATCGGCAAAGGCAGTGGAGGCAGAAATCCCGTGAAATTGTGTGTTGAGCGCAGCGGTCTATTGGCGTGCTGATCGAGGTTGGGTGTCAGCAGGGACGGGCCCGCCCTGGCTTCTCAAGCGAGCTGGCTTCCTAACATGCTTCCTAACATAAAGGATGCGGTTATCGTCGAGAGAAAGCAATGAACCTGCTGTTCCCAGTTATTCTCTTCCTGGCTCTGCTGCTTGCCGGGCGAGCGGCTTTGGCAAACCCAGATTGCCATATGTCTGAGAATCCCAATCGATCGGTTCGTGCCTGCACACAGCTAATCGAACAAAACCCAAGGCACAGCCATGCTTATAACAGCCGCGGCGATGCCTATTTGGCACTCGGCGAGATCGACCGGGCGATCGCTGATTATACCAAGCAAATCGCTCTGAACCCGAGGCATGGGCATGCCTACAATGGCCGCGGCAATGCGAATCTCGCCAAGGGCAATATTGAGTCGGCCGTCGATGACTTTGGCAAACAGATCGCCCTCAATCCTCGGCACCCTTACGCCTATTGTGGTCGCGCCGATGCGTACCAAAGAAGCGGAGAGCTCGACAAGGCCATCGAGGACTACGGCAGGCAAATTGCAAGCAACCCAAGGCATGAGTACGCCTACAATGGCCGTGGCAATGCTTACCTGGCAAAAGGTGACTTCGAGAGGGCTATCGACGATTACTCCAGGCAAATTGCCATCAGCCCCCGGCATCCCTATGCCTACAGCGGACGAGGGGATGCCTACCGCGAGATCAGCTATTTTGAGCGCGCCATTGAAGACTATAACAGGCAAATTGCCATTAACCCCGACCACGCGTATGCGTATGGGGGGCGCGGCGCGACCTATGAACAAGCTGGCCAGCTGGAGCAAGCGATCCAGGACTATGAAAAGCAGATCGAAATCCATCCAACGCATCACCACGCCCTGCTTGGGCGCGCCCGGGCCAACATGAACCTGGGCAACACGGAGCGCGCCTTGCACGAGATCGATATTTGCCTGGCTCAGGCTCCAGATGATTCCGAGGCTTTGTACACGCGAGCGCAGATCCTGCAGGCGTTGGGAAGGTACGAAGAGAGCGCCGCCGAGCTAGAGCGGGCGCTGTCCGAACACTCAGAGAAACCGCCAAACCAGCAGGCGCAATCCCCCTGACTTTAGCCTCAATCGCCAGCAGCTCTCCCGCATCTCGGATTAGCAGGAAAGTGCTTTTCGATCGAAGTCGATGACATCTCGTGCGGTTTCACTCCCATTGACCTGTCGCCTCGCCCTTACTTGGCTGCTCGCTGCAGTCGTCAGCATGATGAGCTGGGCTACTGCGATGGCATCCGCTGATGCAGTCATTCTCAATGCAAATCGATACGATGTGTTCGCTGGCCGCTTTTCTGTCTTTGCAAAATTTCAGGTCCATCTCCAACGTGTCTTGGACGAGTGTGGCAAGTCGGCACCTGTTGTCGTGCCAAGGGGGGGACGGCCCAGCGGCAAAATCGGCCGCGAGACACGCCACGGCATTGCCCGGGCGCTCGGCTGCGAGGCCCTGCGCCAAGTGCCCGAGAACTCACTGGCAAGAGAGGGCATTTTAACGGAGGCCGTGTGGCGCGCGGTCATGGGCGATGATCCGCTGCCGACCGTGAGGGATCGTGCTGATGCTCTGGTGTTGTCGTTTGAGGGGACCGATTTCGGCGAGCTGCCGGAATGGAATTTTTGCCAAGACAATATTGCTTTTTTACCCCGTCAATCCAACCGATGGGCGTCGGACTTCGTCTGCCACAACGCCAGCGATCCTTGTGCTTTTCTTACCTGGGGACCGCGCGGGGCTACCGCGGGCCTGGGCAGGGAAATCCAGCTTATTTTGTGGATGATCTGGAAGGAAGATCCGGCTTTGGTCGAGAGAGCGTTCGGTGCCGAGGCCGGCAATCTTGAGCGTTTCTTTCGCCTCAAAGGCGGCGGCAGCAAGGGATGCTACACGGAGACACCGCTAAAGCGCTTTCTGTGCGCAATCTGGATGGATCCGGCGCGCAGCGCGCGCTGGGAAAATGCGCTGGTGCAACTCGGTCAAGTTTCGCTCGTCAGGGATGCCTACGCCCGGGTGTATGCCATGCGCGAGTTCGACGGCGAAAAGCTGCGCACTTTTTTCGAGTTGTGGCAGAAGCTGGGTCTTACACCAAGCGAGATCGACTATGCGTTCTTCATGGATCGCATCACGCACCTTGGAGGACCGCCCGACGGGGGCGGGGTGAGCGCCGTCGAAGCCTTGACAGCGTGCATGCGCGAGGAACACAGCGCCGTCAGCGTCAATGGAGCCGCGCGCCGCTGCCTTGCCCGTCTGCAGCCACACGAAACGCAACCCGACTATCGATTGGGACGGGACGTTGCCTACTATCTCGAGGCCTACGGGCAAGGCGCCTTGAGCGAGAACGAGATCAAGAACTGGGCGAATTACGTTCCGCTGAGCGCTATACACACGTTTGGCCTCTCCGACGAGAAGCCGGCCCAAAGAGAGGACGCAGCACCACTGAGCACTCTGGGGCCAGATTTAGTGCAACCGGACGCTTCGGATCTCGCCCCAATCGATCAAAGCGATTGTCCGGCCACGGTCATCTCACCCGAGCCTCGCAAACCCAACAATTGACCAACGATTGAATTGTGGCTGTTCGCCAGATTTGAGCCGGGTAAGAATGCCTCCTGGCGCTCAGGGACGCATGAGCGAGGCGCCGGAGCCGGCTCGGTCGTGATAGCTCTCGGGGCGCGCGCGCGCGCGCCAAACAGCCCTGCTTGTCGGTAAGGTGCCGGCACTGGCGTAGTTGGTCCTTGCTCGAGGCGGGCTGCCACCGGCATGGATCGGATAGGATCGCTTACCTATGCTCTTGCAGCGGCGGGGGCGCATTACACTCTCGCGTGCTCTTGTCGGCGATCCCTTGCGGACAGGAGGGTTCTGCGCGGGCGATCTTCGACCAGCGCACTGGGCAATACCTCAGCATCCGTCGCGGGCGCCATCCAGGCGCGCATGCTCGCGGGCAAAGCAAGTGACCTATTTCGCCATGTCGGTGCCGACAAAAAGGGCGATCTATCGGGCATCTTTGCTGTGTTCGCGCGCGGCAAGCGGCAACACCGCCTGCAGCTCCGACCCGATGAGGTTCTGGCCGAGGCGCGCTGGCCGGGCACCCCACCCAACCTGGAGAAGGCAAACGCCGCCCTGGTCCAACTGCCTCCGCATCGTCCGGAAACCGACCGTTGCTCGGCTCAACCGAGGTCGGGGAGCTCGATCGTCCCGTTGACAACCGTGACGGTGTTGCCGCCGACCCAGATGTCGTCACCCTCGCGTTCAATATTGACGCGGCCGTCGCGGCCCAGCGCGGTGCCTTGGCTCGCCACGTACGCGCTTGGCGCAAGGCCCCCGCCGATCAGCCATTGGGCAAGGCCGGCGTTCAAGCTTCCGGTCACGGGATCCTCGCTGCCGCGGCTCGGGATGAATGCGCGCACTTCGAAATCAGCACCCTCGCCGTCGGCTGCGGTCCACGGGCCGACCACGCCAAGATTTACGCCGAGCAGGCCCGAATAGTTCGGCTCCAGTGCGAGAACGTCCGCGCGGCTCCCCAGCATCACCGCCACCCAGCCTGGACCGTTGTCGACCCATTGCGAGGCCTTGATCGCCTCCGGTTTGATGCGCAGGCCCTGCGCGATCTTCGCGAGCAGATCCGGCTCGACCGGGCCCGTGCGGTGCAGGGGCGGGGCGGCAAAGGCGAGGCGGTTGCCGTCACGCTTGATCTTGATCAGGCCGGCTGCGCATTCCTGCACGATGTACAACCGCTTTGGCGCGCCGCCGTTGTTCAACCACACGTGGCAGCTGCCCAGCGTCGGGTGGCCGGCGAATGGCAATTCGCGTTCTGGCGTGAAGATGCGCACGCGATAGTCGGCCGTGGGCGCCGAGGCTGTCAGCAGGAAGCTGGTCTCGCTCAGGTTGGTCCAGTTGCCGAGCGATGCCATCGTGCTATCGGACAATCCATCGGCACCGACGACCACAGCCAGCGGATTGCCCTTCAGCGGCTGGTCCGTGAAGACGTCCACCTGTTGAAACGAGAATTTGCGCATCGCGGCTCCTTCTCCTGATGGTTGGCCGAGATTACGCGGCTTTCCGCTTCGCCTGTTGCAAGGCCGTGCTTAGCACACCGAGCGCAAGCTCAAGTTCCGGAATGGGCAGCAGGCCGAAGCCGAGGCGGAACACCCGCGGCTCTTCGCCGAACCATGTGCCATCGCCGACACGAGCATCGAGGGCGGCGAGTGCCGCGTGAAAGCGGGCGACGGCAGCCTCGTCGAACTGATCCGACCGCAGGCGCACGCAACAAAGCGCGCCCGCATCGGGCCTGACCCACTCGACCAGCGCCGAGTTGTGCGCAACCCACGCCGCGGCGCGCGCAAGGCCTTCCCCGAGGTGTATTCGACGAGCGGCGATGATGGTGTCCGCCTGGATGAGGACGCGAAGCCCCAGCATTTCGTCAATGGTCGAATTGGCGATTACGGTGTTGAATTTCCCGAGCACCATCTGCTCGCGCAAGCTTGCGTCGCGGACGATCGCCCAGCCGATGCGCAAGCCCGGCGCGCCGTGGCATTTTGAAAGCGAACCGGTAACTATTACCCGCGGACTGAGGGTTGCAGCGCTCGGTGCAACCTCATCATCGTGGTAGGTCGCCTGGCGATAGGTCTCGTCCACCAGCACAAACGCCTTTGGGCACCGCGCCGCCACCTCCAACAGCACCGCGCCCAAGACCTCGCGGGGCAAACTGACGCCGGACGGATTTTGCGGCGAGGCGAGGCAGACCAGCCGCGTGGCCGGCGAGAGCAAGACGCCGAGCCGGCCGTGATCAAGCCGATAGCCTTCGTTGAATTCGAGCGGCAGCTGCCGCAGCGTCGCGCCGACGCTGAGTAGCGTGTCGCGTGCGGGTGGAAACACGGGCGTGGCGATGACCGCCTCCTCGCCACGGCCGCACTGGATGTACCCGGTCAGGAACAGCGCATGCATGCCGCCGATAGTGACGACAACATCATCGGCTTCGACGCCGTGCTGTGCGGCGATCGCGGCGCGAAGGGCTGGGTCGCCCGCGGCTGTGGCGTAACCGAGACGGAGCTCGTTCGCCGTACCGGGCCCCAACAGCTCGCCAAGCCGAAGGTCCGGGCCTACGCTCTCAGCAAGATCAAACCGCGGCGCGCGTCCAGTCAGCGAAATGATGTCGTTGTAAACAAAACGGGTCATCAGTCGCTCCTTGCCGCTGTGCGCAGCCTTTTTTAGCAATCCGGGTGCGACCAGAACAGTCACAGCAGGTGACAATTGTGACCAGTACAGTTAGCCTCTCGTCATGCCTGAGGACGCCTATCGCTACGAAGAGCTCGCCCGTTTCATCACCACGCTGGTGGATGTCGGCACACTGCTGCCCGGAACCCGCGCGCCGTCACTGCGCTCGATCAGCCGCGAGCGCAAGGTCAGCATGGCGACCGCCGTGCAAGCGTATCGGCTGTTGGAGGATCGCGGCGTCCTCGAGGCGCGACCGCAGTCCGGCTTCTACGTCCCGCGCCGGGAGCCTGCACGGCAGCCGCCAAAAACGTCGCGACCGCCGGGGCGCGCGACCTCAGTCAGCGTCTCCGGCGTGATCGTCAAGCTCCTGGAGCATGCGTCCGATCCAAACCTCGTACCGCTCGGCTGCGCGATCCCCAGCTCCGATCTGCTGGACGCAAGCCGACTTGACCGGCATCTGGCGCGTGCCGCGCGGGAGCGTGGCGGCGATTACAACATCTATACCGGCCCACAGGGCCACGCGCAGCTTCGGCGCGAGATCGCGCGGCGCGCGCTGCGCTGGGGCCGGGCGTTGTCACCGGACGACCTTGTTGTCACCGTCGGCTGCACCGAAGCGCTGATCCTGTCGCTCCGCGCCGTCGCGCGCTCCGGCGAAACGATTGCGATCGAGTCGCCCACATACTTCGGCCTGCTGCATGCGCTGGAAGCACTGGGGTTGAAAGCCCTCGAGTTACCGACCGATGCCAGGGAAGGGATCAAGCTCGCCGCGCTGCAAGAAGCGCTTGCGAGCAATCGAGTTGCCGCCTGCCTCTTTGCGTCGAGCTTCAACAATCCGCTCGGCTGCACGATGCCCGATACGAAGAAGCTCGCGGTGCTCGACCTGTTGGCGCGCCACGACGTGCCGCTGATCGAGGACGACATCTATGGCGACATCTGTTTCGGGCCAGAACGGCCAAAACCGTTCATCGCCCTCGATCGCCGCGGCAACACAATCTATTGCAGCTCATTCTCGAAGACGGTTGCTCCCGGCTATCGCATCGGTTGGGTTGCAGCTGGCCGGCACCTGTCGCGCATCCTGGACGCCAAGGCGGCCTTCACCCTCTGCGGTTCGGTGCTACCGCAGGCGGCGTTTGCGGAGTTCCTGGCATCCGGCGGCTACGACAGTCATCTCCGTCGCATTCGCCGCGTATTTGCTCACAACATCGAGACGATGACACGGTCCATCGATCGCAACTTTCCCACCGCCACACGGGTCAGCCGCCCGGCTGGCGGTTTTGTGCTGTGGCTCGAGCTGCCAGAGCAAGTGAAAACCCGGCCGTTGTTTCACCGCGCGCTGGATGAAGGCATTTGCTTTGCGCCGGGGGATGCCTTCTCGGCCAGCGGCCGATTTGCCAATTGTCTACGCTTGAGCTGTGGCCATTCGTGGGACGCGCGAATTGAGCGGGGGGTCGCGCGGCTGGGCGCGCTTGTCACCGAGGCGATGCAACGCCGCTAGCACTTGAACGCCTTCATGCGCAAATAGACCGAGACAATCCGGCAGTTGAGCGGTGGTTGCGGGGGCTCAACCGATCTCAACCGAACGCTTGGGCGGCAGTTTGCCGGAGCGCGGAAGAGGGAACGCAAGGACCGCAGTCGTGCGCATTGGCCGATGGAGGTGACGGTTGGTGCACTAGACTGCTTCTCGCTCGTACGACCAGGTGAATCTAAAGAAGAGCAAATAGCCAATCGGAGAACGCGGGTACTCTTTCTTTGGAAATGAACGTGTCAATTCGCGCCCATAGGGCAATATGCTAGACGGATAGCCGGGTCTGCTCAGCGAAGCGAGAAGGTATGATCGCAAAACATCGGATCTATGGAATAAGTTTGGCGAGCGTCTATCCTCTGTATGTTAAAAAGGCGGAGAGGAAAGGACGCACAAAGAAAGAGGTAGACGAAATCATCCGTTGGCTGACAGGGTATAGTCAGAAAGGGCTAGAAGCGCAACTGGAAAGCAAGACAGACTTTGAAACTTTCTTTGCGAAAGCTCCTCAACTCAATCCTTCGAGGGCTTTGATCAAAGGCGTTATCTGCGGAGTCCGTGTGGAAGACGTTAAAGAGCCAACCATGCAGGCAATTCGCTATTTGGATAAGCTGATCGATGAGTTGGCAAAGGGCAAAGCGATGGCGAAGATTTTGAGAAGATAACGAGTTGTCTCGGGGCGCATCGGCGTGTCAGGTAGTGGCCGGTTTGGTGCGATGCGATGACCTAACGGAGATAGGTTTGTTATCTGTTCTTTCGCCAATGAGGCGGCATCGAAAGATCGGAAAAGAGACAGGACGCGCCATGACCTGCGCTCGATAACCCGACAGGTCGGCCGCAATTCCTAGGCTCGCGTTCGAGCACCGAGGCAGTTCTGGGTCGTGTGTCACAAGCATCGTCGTGAGTATTGCCGCTTCCCACCTGGAGGCGCGACCCTGCTGGAACGGCCGCTCCCGCCAAAGTTCTCAGCCACGAAATCGACCGCAGCCCTTTGGCACGAGTGCTATGCGGATATACGCTTTTGGCGTGGCAAGGTCAGCGCTACCAGGATCGCCAGCAGATTGGCGCCGCCGGCTACGACTACTGCCATTTCATAGCCGCCCGTGAGATCGTAGAGACGTCCTGCGAGGACAGGGAGCGCGATCGCGGCAAGACACCAGGCAACGTACATGCGGCCTGCGATGCGCCCAAATTCTGACCTCGGCCAATAGGACGCCACGGCAGCGACAGTCACGCCCGAGATGAGGCCATAGCCAACGCCGATCAACCCCAAGCTCGAAATTGCTACTTCTGGAGATGGCATGACGGTCAATATGATTGCGCCGAACAGCGCAATGGCCTGCGCTGAGGCCGCGACAAGGGGCACCTGCAGCCGATCGGTCAGCCAACCCCCCAAAACACGCGCCACGGCAATTGCGGCTGTGATGGCGGATGTGGCCAGGACCGCTATCGAATTGGTGGCACCAAAAGCGACCACCATACCGGCCGCTTGACTTAACACCATCAGCCCTGCGGACGCCGCAAGAAAAAAAAGCGTGAAAAGCTTCCAGAAGGTGGCCCGCAGGCTGTCGCGGATGCCCGTCGCTTCCGAAGCAGTCCGGTGCTTTACCAGAACCACCCGGGCATGCGCGACCAGCAGGGCCGCCGCAACTGCCGTTGCGGCGACCACGGCCGCGAGGGCGGCAAGCGTCTGACGCACTCCGAACCTATCAAGCCCCAGACCGTAGGCGGGTGCAGCCAGCATGGCGCCAAGGGGAAATAGACTGACGAGATAACCATTGACGAGGCCTGGCCGGGCGAGCGGCGCAGCATTCACGCACTGCTGCACCACGACATAGGCCATGCCGCCGCCAGCCGCGAACAGCAAGCCGTAGCCGAGAATGAGCCAACCAAGCGAGGGCGCGACAGCCGCAAGGGTTACGCCAATCGCAGAAAGTGTTCCCGTTAGAGCCACAAGAAGTGGTGCGGGAAGCCGGCCGAAGAGCAAGGGGCCCAAATTGGCGCCAATTGTAAAGAACACAGCCGATATGCCGAACACGGACGCAAGATCGGCGCGGCTGGCATGAAGGAGCTGCTCCAGTGGTGCCAGAAGGACGCTGAAGGCATAGATCGAGCCAAGCGGCAGGCTCAGGATGCTAGCCGCCGCAAGGGCCGCACCGGACGTCGCTTGCACGTCATTTTGATTCCTCAGCATGTTCCGACGTTCCAGAATTTGTCTCCACTCCTATTGGAGCCGATAGAAGAAACCAAGCGACTGATGTAACCTGCCCTCATGCCAGCCTTCATCTGCACGACGTGCGGTACCCAGTATTCGCCCTGCGAGGCCCCAGCCGCTGCTTGTCTGGTCTGCACCGACGAGCGGCAGTTCGTCCCAGCATCGGGCCAGTCCTGGACCACGCTTGAGGGTTTGCGCAACGCGCACAGCAACAAGTTCCGCCGCCTCGCGACGGGGCTTACGACCATCGAGACCACCCCAGCGTTTGGCATTGGCCAGCGCGCCATTCTAGCGCGCACGCCGGCCGGCAACGTGCTGTGGGATTGCATTGCCCTGGTCGACGATGCCACGGTCGATCTGCTGCAGGGCCTGGGCGGCATCACAGCGATCGCGATCTCCCATCCCCACTACTACACCACGATGGTGGAGTGGAGCCGCGCCCTCGGCAGAGTGCCGATCTACCTGCACGCGGCCGATCGTCAGTGGGTGATGCGGGCGGACCCCGCGGTGCAGTTCTGGGAGGGAGACACCAAGCCAATCGGGCAGGGCCTCACCTTGGTTCGGCTGGGAGGACACTTTGCCGGTGGCACCGTCCTGCACTGGGCGGACTGGGGTGAAAGTCGCGGTGTACTGCTGTCGGGTGACATCCTCCAAGTGGTCCCGAGCGGGCACGTCAGCTTCATGTGGTCATATCCCAACCTGATCCCGCTCTCCGCCGCCAAGGTTCGGCGCATGGCGGAGATCTTGGAACCATTCGCATTCGACGCGGTCTACGGCGCGTTCGCGGGGCGGGGGCAGATAGACGCAAACGGCAAGCGGCTGGTGGCAGCGTCGGTTGAGCGCTACATCGCGCGCATCAGCGAGACTTAGTCGGGCCGCAAATGCCACCCAGCCCGCAGCGCAAGGCGCCACGATCGCGCGCGAGCTCACAGCCAATGGGCCCGCCACCTGTCCGCTTCCGGAGTGAGGCGGTAACGGGGGTGACCAAGCCGGGGTTGGGACCGTTGAGGATGATGAGGCCTGCTGAGATCTCCTGAGTTCTCTGCAGTGCGCCCGCTCCGGCCGGGCCCAACGGCAACGACACGACCTGTCCAGCCTCCGGTTGGCGGGGGGATATTGTCATCTGCGCAAACGGCAATACGATGCACCGAGCAGAGCCGACGCGAAGGTGAAATTTTCATGTCGCAACCAGCATCCAAGCTGCACGAAGAGGCCATTGTCGTCGTCGGTCATAGCGACATCGTGGCTTCCGACGTAGACTGGCGGCGAGAGAGCGGAGAGCGCGGGGTGCTCGACCGCCGCCATCTCCCCACCTTGCGCGCGGGTGGGGTGACGGTCGTTTGTGATCACGTCGGTGGGGATGCGCCCTACGGATACCTGCCAGCGACCCGGCTCTCGACCAGCTATCTGCAGCGTTTCATGCGCGCCCTCGATCACACCCACGCAGAGCTGGAACAATCGGACCATTTCATTCTTGCAAAGACGACTGCGGACATTCTCCGCGCCAAGCGCGAGGGAAAGATTGCCTTCGTGATTTGCCTGGAAGGTGGAGCACCGCTCGAGCAGGAAATCTCCTATCTGCGCAATTTCTACCGGCTTGGCCTGCGCTGCCTCGGCTTGACCCACGACGTGCGCAACGAGATTGGCGATGGCGTGCGCGAACGAAGCGCGGGAGGTCTCACCCACTTCGGCACAACGGTCGTGGAGGAGTGCAATCGGCTTGGCATTGTCGTCGATGTGTCCCACCTTTCCGACAAAGGCACGCAGGACGTGCTCGCGATAAGTACGCACCCGATTATCGCATCGCATTCCAATGCCCGCGGCCTTTGCCCCCATCCCCGCAACCTCACGGACGCGCTCATCCGCGGCATAGCCAGGGGCGGAGGCGTGATCGGGTTTCACGCGCTCGACGCCTTCATCAGCGACAAACCGGATCCCACGCTCGACGACTTACTGCGACACATTGCCCACATTGCCGAGGTCGGCGGTCCAGAGTGCATCGGCATTGGACCCGATCTGATGGAAAACTGGGACGCCTCGGTCTTTACTGGCGTCAGCGAGCGTAGCTCGACGGTGAATGGAATTGCCGCGTTGCGGATGAAATGGACGTATCCCAAAGGCATGCGATCCAACGCCGAATTGCCAAACCTGACCGAAGGATTGCTGAAACTCGGCTTCAGCTCTCAGGACGTGGTCAAGTTTCTTGGCGGCAATTTCATGCGTGTGTTCGAGACGGTGTGGACACGTGATGGAGCTAATCAGCCCCGAGCCACGGTGTGCTGAAATGCAAAGGAGATGGCGATATGAACAAGCCCTGGGATGGGATCATCAGCCAGAAGGAGCAGGAGGCTTACCGGGCGGCCGGCTTCGGGGGGCGCTCCGGTATTGGGACACGACCCGGGCTGTTGATTATCGATGTGCAATACCGCACCACCGGTACCGAGCCGCGCCCGTTTTGGGAGGCGCTCAAGGAGTTTCCGACAAGCTGCGGCGAGGTGGCGTGGAATGCAGTGCGCAATATCGAACGACTGCTTGGCTTGTTTCGCGCGCGCGGTTGGCCAGTGCTCTATCCCTATGTTGCGTTCAAGGAGAAGTTCGACGTCGGCAGGCTGGCGGAGAAGACCCCGAGCATTATGACGATTCCGGAAAAGGGCTATCAGTTTCCGCGCGAGATTGCGCCCCGTCCGGGCGACGTGATGCTGCCGAAGAAGCACCCGAGCGCGTTCTTCGGCACGCCGCTCGCCAGCTATCTCATCGATTTACGCGTGGACACGCTGGTGGTCACCGGCTGTACTACCAGCGGTTGCGTGCGTGGCTCCGTGGTCGACGCCTTCGCCTACAATTGGAAGGTCCTGGTACCCTGGGATGCGGTCTACGATCGCAGCCAGGTGTCCCACGCGGTCAACCTTTTCGACATGTCTGAAAAGTACGCGGATGTGATGTCGGCGGAGGACGCGCTGGAGCGGCTCAGCAAGCTGCCCGCGCAGCAACACGAGCAAGCCGCCGAGTAGGACGCCTGCACTAATTCTGACTTGCGATGGACAAATTTTTTCCTTTCCTGCAAATTGTTGGCTAAGTAACATCTCCGGCCTGCGCGTCCGAGATTTGCTTCGACGACAAGGCAGGCAGCAGTGCGGTTACCCAGCCTGCATTTCCGAAGTACTGATCTAGGCTTTTTCCCTACATCGCCGGCCAGACATTGCGGGCCAAGAATCGAAGGTGGCACTCGCCAACCAATGCCATGCGCCATGCGTATTTCGCGAACCCCGGGAGGCTCTCAATGAAGCGACTTGCAACCACATTCAGCGCGGCACTTGCCCTCGCGTCCGTTGCCGCGTTCGGCGCGCACGCCGCCGACGTTCCAGGCGTGACAGACACCGAGATCAAGGTCGGCTCATTCGGGCCTCTGACCGGGCCGGTCTACATCTACGGCAAGCTCACCATGAATGGCGTGGAGGTGTACTTCAACAAGCTCAACGCCGCGGGCGGCATCAATGGACGCAAGCTTGTGCTGGTACGTGAGGACGACCTGTGCAAGCCCGAGGGTGCCATTGCCGCAGTCAAGAAGCTCGTATATGAGCACAAGGTTTTCGCGATCATTGGCGGCGGGTGTTCCAACCCGACGCTTGCGGCCCGTCCGGAGCTCGAAAAGGCCGGTGTGCCGTTCCACGTTTTCGCCGCAGTTGCGGACGGCATCGTCGATCCGCCGGCCCCCAACATCTATACCACGCAGCTTACCGCATCGATCGAGAGCAAGTCACAGATCCAGTGGGCCCTGGATAAAGGCGCCAAGAAGATCGCGATCATCGCCCAGCACGATGCCTGGGGCCGTTCGCGCTACGAGCCGATGCTGGAGGATTTCAAACGACGCGGGCTGCAGGTTGCGGCGGACGAAGAGGTCACGGTCGACCAGAACGACGGCACTGCGCAGGCGCTGCGCCTGAAGAGTTCGGGCGCGGATGCCGTACTGCTGCTCGGCTATCCGAAGGCAGCCGCCGTTGTGATGCGCGATTCCATCAAGATCGGCTACAAACCGATTTGGGTCGGGCAGACCGCCATCCAGGACCTTCCGGCGCTGCAAGGCTTGATCGGCATCGACGGAGCGATGTCCAACTTTGTGAGCATTACCACCATTCCTGGCCATCCGGACAATCCGGAGTATGCCGAGTGGCGCAAGCTCCTGAAGGATACGTTTCCCAACGACGAACTGTCGGTCTTCAACCTGATGGGGGTTGCCGCGGCCGAGGTGTTCGGAAAGGTTGTGGAAGCCGCGGGAAAGGACCTTACTCGTGAAAAGTTCCTGGCAGCCTACAGCACCATCAACAACTTCAAGAGCTCTGTTTATCCGGGTCCAATCACCTGCAAGGCCGACCACAAGTGCAACCAGAGCCCGGCGTTTGTGAAGCTCGAGAACGGCAAAGTCGTCTACGCGGGTAGCGTCGAGCTGAAATAGCGTGACGCGCGGCAAGAGAATTCACGATGCTGATGTTCTCGTATTTGATGGCTACCGGGATCACGACGGGGGCATTTTATGCCCTCGTCGCGCTCGGCATTGTCATCGTTTACAAGTCGACAGAGGTCGTGAACCTTGCGCACGGCGAGCTGTTCATGGTGGGAGGCATGCTCGCCTATACGCTCTACGTGATGTTGGGCGTGCCTTATCTGCCCTCGCTGTTGCTGGCGGTTGCTGGCTCCTTCGTGGTCGGCATCCTGACCGAGCGGGTAGCCTATCGCTCGGTTCTGAAACATGGCCTGGCGAGCGTGCTGGTCGCGACCATTGGCGTATCGTTCATTCTGAAAGGCATCGCCCGTTATATCTGGGGTGGAAAAGGTGACTACCTGTCCTTTCCTCCCCTCGTTTCGCCGGAGCCTCTTCAGTTCGGCAATATCATGATCATGTCGCAGCAGCTCGTAGTGCTGTCGGCGGCCGTGGTGGTGATGATCGGGCTGGCCATCTTCTTCAGACGCACGCGCGCCGGCAAGTGGATGCAGGCTACGGCCAGCAACCCGAAGGCGGCGCAGCTGTGCGGTTTGAGAATCGATCGCATCTATATGTACACGTTCGCCGTCGGGGCTGCCGTCGCCGGCGCCGCCGGTGTGCTTATGGCACCGCTGACGCTGCTCTATCCCGATGTCGGCTTCGTGCTGTTCATCAAGGGGCTGGCCGCAGCAGTTTTGGGCGGGATCACAAGTGTGCCGGGTGCAGTGGTGGGCGGCTTGCTACTCGGGCTGATTGAGCAGATTGCCGCGGGCTATGTGCACTCGAGCATTCAGGACCTAGTTCCCTTTCTTGTTATCATGTTCGCCCTGACCTTCCTGCCAACAGGATTGTTTGGCGTGCGCGGCCTGCGAAAGATCTGACATGTCGCTTGGGGCTCTGGTTGGCAATCGGAGCTTTTTGACGCTCCTGTTCGGCGTGCTCCTGCTGCTTCCCGCGGTTGCCAATCAATACACGCTGTTCGTCGGCAACTTGATGCTGATCTATATAATTCTGGCGCTGGGGCTGAACATTTTGGTTGGCTTCGCCGGGCTGTTGGCGTTTGCGAATGCCGCCATTTACGGCATCGGTGCCTATGGAACGGCGCTGCTGCAGGTGCATCTGGGGTGGTCCTTCTGGATAGCCGCACCGGTGGGCGCCGTGCTGGCGATGGTGATCGGGACGCTGCTGGCGTTCCCGGCGCTCCGCCTGAGCGGTATTTTTCTGGCGCTCGCCACGCTCGCCTTCGCCCAGGCAACGCAATGGGTGCTCTGGCATTGGCAATCCGTAACCTTCGGAGCCGGCGGTTTTCGCACGCCAGCACCCAATTTCTCCTGGCTCGGCCTGCATCAGGATTACGGAATCTACTTCGTGACGTGGGTTGTCACCGTGTTGCTGCTCATGTTCACCTGGCGCATCATGCGATCGCGCATCGGCCGCGCCTTCGTGGCCATGCGCGATGGTGAGATCGCGGCGCAGTCGCTCGGCATCGATCTGCTCGTCTACAAGGCGATGGCATTCGCGTTGTCGAGCTTTTACGCGGGGGTTGCCGGAGCACTCTACTCTGGACTTCTCGGCTACATGTCTCCCGAGGGGTTCGACCTGTTTCAGATGATCATTCAGAAGGCGATGATCGTGGTCGGCGGCCTCGGATCGGTCGTGGGCTCGGTGCTCGGTGCGTCTCTGCTGGTCTACATCATGGAGTTTCTGCGCGAGTTCAAATCGACCCAGGAGATCGTGTTTGGCGTTCTGCTCGTCGCCTTCATGGTGTTCCAGCCGCATGGGCTTGTGGTGTTCATGAAGCGCTGGCTGCCAGGATGGGAGGAACCGATGCACGTTTCTGATCAGATCGCAGCAAAGCTGCCGGGACCTGGCGCGGTGTTGGACGGCGCGGTCTCCGGTCGGAAAGCGTCGGCAGAGCAGACATGAGCATCCTCGCAGTCGATGCTGTCTCGATCGCGTTCGGCGGTGTGCATGCGCTCGATAGGGTCTCGGCCACCTTTAACATCGGCGAAATTGTGGGCATTATCGGGCCCAACGGCGCCGGCAAGACGACGCTCCTAAACGTGATCTGCGGCCTCAATCGACCCGATGCGGGTGAAGTTCATCTTGAGAATCGGCCGATCACGGGTATGAAACCCAACCAGATCGCCAGCATGGGCTTGGCGCGCACCTTCCAGACCTCGCAGCTTTTCGCCGGCATGTCGATCCTGGAGAACATGATGACCGGACTGCATCTGCGCAGCCGCGCCAATCTGTTCTCTGCCGGTCTCCATACCCGGCGCATGCGAGCCGAGGAGGCGGAGCTGGCTGCGCGCGCCCGCGAGGCCCTGGATTTCGTGGGCTTCGCCCAATTTGCCGACCGCTCAGCGAGCGCGCTCTCGTTCGGCCAGCGGCGAATCGTAGAGATTGCCCGCACCCTCATCGGTGATCCCAAGGTCGTGCTGCTCGACGAGCCCGCGGTGGGACTGAGCATCAATCGCGTGACCGAACTGGACCAGCTCCTGCGCCGCATCCGAGACGAAAAAGGTGTCACCCTCATCATGATCGAGCATGTGATCCGACTGGTGATGGGCGTTTCGGATCGGGTGGTAGTGCTCAACTCGGGCCAGAAAATCGCCGACGGCCGGCCGGAAGAAATTCGTGAGAACCCGGCGGTGATCGAGGCATATCTAGGAAAGCAGGTCGATGCTGGACGTGCAGCATCTTAGTGTTTCGTACGGCATCACGCAGGTGCTGCGGGACGTCTCGTTCTCGGTGCGCGAGGGGAGTGTCGTGGCGCTGCTTGGCGGCAACGGCTCCGGCAAGAGCACCTTGCTCAATGCCCTGAGCGGCCTCATTGCCCCCAAGAGCGGATCGGTACGGTTTCTGGGTCAGGAGACCGCCGGCCTTGGTGCGCACGAAATGGTGCGGCGCGGTATTGTTCAGGTACCGCAGGGTCGAGAAGTGTTTGCCGACATGTCGGTTGGCGATAACCTTGAGCTTGGCGCGGCCACGCGCACGAACATGAAGGAAATCCGCAAAGACATCGGCGCCATATTCGAGCTGTTCCCGGCGCTGCGTGATCGGCGCACCAGAGCCGCGGGCAGCCTGAGCGGCGGTGAGCAGACGCAGCTGTCGATTGGCCGCGCCTTGATGTCACGCGCGAAGTTGCTGCTGATGGACGAGCCCTCGGTGGGGCTGTCACCTCGCATGGTGGATGCCGTCATCGACGCCGTACTGCGCTTGCGCGAGCGCGGCCTCACCATCCTGCTCGTGGAGCAGAATGTCGGCGTTGCCGCAGCGGTTGCAGAGCAGGCGCATGTGCTGAAGGACGGCGTGATCGCCTATGCGGGGCGAGCCAAGGAGCTGATCAACAACGCGGAAGTGCTGGCATCCTATCTCGGACGATAGCTCCCCGGCCGGCAGCCGCGCATAGTGCAATGGAGGATGGCCCAGATGGCAAGAAAGCTTACGGTTGCCGCGGCGCAGACAGGTCCAGTGCTCAACGGCATGGCGGAAGCAGTCGAGTCCGCCTGCGCGATGCTGCAAGAGGCTGCGCACAAGGAGGTCGACATCATCTGCTTTCCCGAGGTGTTTCTTGCGCCGTTCTTTCCCAACCGGCTCATCCAGGATTACGAGAAGCATTTCCTGAGACTTCCCAGTCCGGTGACTGAGCCGTTGTTCGCCGCCGCGCGCGAGCACAAGGTGGCGATAATTTTCGCCTACGCCGAGCGCGATGGCGCCTATTTCTACAACTCCGCCGCCGTGTTCGACCGCGCCGGCTGCTTGGTCGGCACCTACCGGAAAACCCACATTCCCGCTTACTTTCCAAGCGAGCTTCGCGGCGGCACGGGTTCTTACGAGAAGTTCTATTTCTCGCCCGGCACCAGCTTGCCCGTATTCGAACTTGAGGGTGTGCGCTTCGGCATCCAGATCTGCAACGACCGGCTCTATCCCGAGCCGTCTCGCAAGCTGGCGCTGCAGGGCGCCGAGATCATCTTCATGCCGATTGCATACGCGACCTACGGCAACGACAATTATCGCGTTTCGATCTGGGACCTGCCGTTGCAGGCGCGCGCTTTCGACAACGGCGTATTCGTGGTCGCCGCCAACCGGGTCGGCGATGAGAACGGCCGCCGCCATATCGGTTTGAGCGCGATCGTCAATCCCCTAGGCGGGCGGATCATTAAGCAGGCGACCATGGATGGGCCTGAGCTTCTCGTCACGGAAATCGATCTCGACGACGTCGACAAGGCACGGCGCAGCTTGCCGTGGTGGCGGGACCGGCGGCCCGACCTTTACGGCAACCTCGAGCCGATGTGAGGCGCCTGTGCGCCACGGTCAAATGTGCACGCAATAAAACCGATCAATGCGAAGGATTTGATGATGGGGCGAACGATCAAGGTCGCAGCGGCGCAAACCGGTCCGGTGCTCGTCGAGGACATGCGGCCGGGAATTGAGGTGGCCTGCCGGATGGTCAAGGATGCGGCGTCGCAAGGGGCCAATATCATCTGCTTCTCGGAGCTATTCCTGACGCCGTTCTTTCCCAACCAGTTGCGGCAGGATTACGAGCACTTCTTTCTCGAGTTGCCAAGTCCGGTCACGGCGCCGCTCATGGAGGCCGCGCGCCGCCAGAATATCGCGCTCATCCTGCCGTTCGGCGAAAAGGCGGGGCAATACTACTACAATTCTGCTGCGGTGTTCGACCGGATCGGCCGCCACCTCGGCACCTACCGAAAGACGCATATCCCGGCCATCCTTCCCTCAAGCGCGAAGGGCGGTACCGGCTCCTACGAGAAGTTCTACTTTACTCCCGGTGACGCGCTGCCGATCTTCGAACTCGAGGGCGTGCGGTTCGGAATCCAGATCTGCTATGACCGCAAGTTCCCGGAAGGCTCGCGCGCGCTGGCCGTGCAGGGCGCCGAGATCATCTTCATGCCGATCTGCGCCGCGACCTACGGTGAGAACGTGTTGCGCGGGGATACCTGGGAACTCCCGCTCAGGTGCCGCGCCTACGAAAGCGGCGTTTTTGTCGTCGCGGTCAATCGCTCCGGCAACGAGAACGGTCGCCGTCATATCGGCAGGAGCATGATCGTCAATCCCGTTGGCGCAGCCGTGATGGGGGTTGCGGGCGTCGATGATCCCCAGCTCCTCATCCAAGAGCTCAACCTCGATGAGGTCGTGACCGCGCAGCGAAGCCTCCCCTGGTGGCGCGATCGCCGGCCGGACCTCTACAAGCACCTGGTTTGACGGATCACGGGTGATGCCCATGGCGCCGGCCGAGCTGCCGACCACAGCCTCGCGAGGCAACGGCCATCACCCTTCGCTGGCACGCTTGGCCGCAGAGCGTACGCGGGCGATCCGCTTCGGCGATATTCCGGCCGATGTGGTTGCAGTGGCCAAGACACACCTGCTTGACCAGTTGGGTGTGGGCCTCGCCGCCGCGTCACTGCCTCGGAATCGGTCGCTGAAGGCGCTTGGCGAGATGTTCGGGGCGGGGGGCAGATCGACGGCGCTTGGGCTCGCGGCTCCTGTTACGGCGTCGGCGGCAGCCTTGCGCAACGGCGCCTTGATGCATTCGCTTGAGTATGACGGCACCCATACCGGCGCCGTCGTGCATGCCGGATCGGTGGTGGCACCGGCGGCGCTGGCGGTGAGCGAGGATGTCGGCGCATCCGGGGCCGAGCTGCTCCGCGCCTTCGTGCTGGGATGGGAAGTCTTTGTGCGCATCGGACTGGCCGCGCCGGGAACCTTCTCCAGGCATGGATTTCAGTTCACCGCCGTCGGCGGGCCGTTTGCAGCCGCGCTCGCCGCTGCGCTGGTGCTGGGCCTCGACGAGCATTACCTAACCCAGGCGCTGGGTATATCCGGCAGCCAGGCCAGCGGCGTCATGGAGTTCGTGCACGAGGGCGGAACAGTCAAGGCGCTCCACGCGGGCTGGCCTGCCCACGCCGGGCTGCTAGCGGCGCGTTGCGCGGAAGCGGGCATGACCGGGCCTTCAAGCATCTTCGAGGGCGGACATGGATTTTACGCAGCGTATGCACGTGATGCGGAGGCGCCGGCACGCTTGCGAAACCACCTCAACACGCTTGGCCAGCACTGGCATTTGCGCGAAACGGTGCTGAAGCTCCGTGCTTCCTGCCATTATATCCAGCCATTCCTCGAATGCCTTGAAACACTGCTCAGCCGCGGCCTCGAAGCGGATAACGTTGTAGCGATCCACTGCGAGGTTCCGCGCGGCGAGGAGGGCTTGATCTGCGAACCGTGGGCCGAGAAGCTACAACCCTCCTCAGCCTATCAGGCGAAGTTCAGTCTGCCGTACGCGCTTGCTGCGATGCTGGTCGACGGTGACGTGGCGATTGCGACCTTCGAGGGACCGGCGAGGCCCGAAGTCTGCGCGCGTGCTGCACAAGTGACCTGGTCACCGATGCCGGATGGAGATTTTCCCAAACGGTATGCGGCGCGGCTCATGGTCACAACACGGTCGAACGAAAACCTATCCGCCGAGGTGGCCGACGTGCGCGGCACGCCGGGACGGCCGTTCGCGCCCGGCGAGCTGTCTGCCAAGTTTTACGACTGTGCGCGTCCTATGCTTCAGGGCGATGCGCCTGAGCAGTTGGCAGCGGCCGTCGATGCGCTGGCTGAGGCACCGGATCTTGCCGCGCTTGCACGCGCGCTTCGCCGCGTGCGTTAGCCTGTTTGTCCGGCGCGCAAACGCGCGCCCCTCTGACCTGTAAGCAAGGGACCCGATCGAGATGGAGACGGTGCTGATCGGCGGAAGCGTGATCGACGGGACGGGCCGCGAACCCATGGCCGGTGCCGGCCTCGTGGTGAAGGGCGGGAAGATCCAGGCGCTCGGACCAGCGAGCCGGCTTAGCTACGGCCGCGATGCTCGCGTGATCGACGCCGCCGGGCTCACCATCATGCCAGGTCTGATCGATACGCACACACATCTCACCTACCACGGCGATCAGCCAAACGTCTGGCAGCTCGAGTTCGAGGAGAGTGTGGAGCTCAATACACTGAAAGCTGCGCGCAATGCGGCGCATATCCTGCAAACCGGGTTCACCTCCATCGGCGATGGCGGCTGCCGCGGCTATATTGGTCCGGCGATCCGCGACGGTGTAGCCAAGGGGGTGATCCCCGGTCCATACATCGTTGCCGCCGGTCCGATCCTGACCGGCTCAGCCGGGCTTCTTGACGGTACTCCAGCGTGGGTGCGGATGGAAAGCGACCAGGCCCTCGGAATGACCGTCAACGGCACAGACGAGGTGCGGCGGGCCATACGCATGCAAGTCAAGGGTGGGGTTGATTGGATCAAGGTGTCCGCCAGCGGCGTTGCGGGCTCGCGATTTGCCAGCGCAGAGAGCGAGGATCTCAGCGCCGACGAGATTGTCGCTGCGGTGTCTGAAGCACGCAAATACGGCAAGCCAGTGCACGCGCACGCCCACTCGCGCGAGGGTGTCCGTGCTTGCGTGGAAGCTGGTGTGCTCTCGCTGCACTCCGGTGAATTCGTCGATGAGGAGACCCTGGTGTCAATGCGCGAAAAGGGGATCATCTTCAGTCCTACGGTGGCATGGCTGCACGCGCGCTGCTTGCCTGGCTATGTGCTCGCGGAGAATCCCGCGTTCGTCGAGGAAGCCTGGCGGGCCTACGCCGCGGCCAAGATATCGATCGTGACCGCGCGGGATCTGGGTGTGAAAATGGCGATGGGGTCGGATGCCTCGCATCGCTTTCACCATGTGCCCGACGGCGTCCTCGAGCTCGAGTACTACCAGGCGCTGGGCTGGCCGGCACTGGAGGTGATCACAGCCGCCACCAAGACGGCTGCCGAGGCCATCAACCGGGGCGATACGCTGGGCACGCTTGCGCCGGGCAAGGTTGCGGACATTCTGGTGGTGGACGGGCCCGTCGCCGAGGATGTGCGCGTGCTGCGTGACAAGCGCAACATCAAGTGGATGTTCCAGGCAGGCCGCGAGGTGGCGCTGGCCCCGAACCGCGGCCTGTTCGGGGCGGACTTCAAGGCTGACGAATGGCTGCATAAGCCACTAGGCCAGGGCCATTCCCCGTGCGCAACGGCGGCTGGCCGGCCATGAAGGAGACCGACGAGGATGCCCTCGTTTCCGGCCCAGCAAACTGCGTCTTCGTCGATGCGCTGCTGATAAATGGCATCTCCGACGAGCCGATCCATCGCGGCTTTGTCAGGGTGCGCGAGGGCCGGATCGCGGAGGTCAGTCCGATGTCTGCCTATCGCAAGGCTGGCGGGGACGAGCACGTCGTCGAGCTCGAAGGACGGACGTTGCTGCCCGGGCTGATCGACTGCCACGTGCATTTCGTCTACAGCGGATTTCGCAGCCTCGAGGAGATCGATCGTTGCCCGGTAGAGACCGCCGCCGTCAACGGCGTCGTCAATGGTGGGCTAATGCTCGATGCGGGCTACACCACGGTCCGTGATGTTGGCACCATCGGCAATGTCGCCGTTGCGGTGCGGGACGCCATTGCGGCCGGCAAGGTCCGCGGTCCTCGCGTAATTGCGTCCGGGCAGATCATCGGACCGACCAGCGGCATGATCGATACGCTGCCAAGCCACTGGAGCACATCGAGCGGCCTTGGCGTTTGCGTTGACGGTTGCGAGGCGATCGTCAAGGAAGTTCGCCGGCAGATTAAGAACGGCGTCGACAATATCAAGCTTGGCGCTAGCGGCGTTGAGGTGGGCCGTTATGCCTACACATGGATGACTACGCTTAGCGCCGAGGAAATCGCCGCGGCAGTAGCCGAGGCCCATCGATGGGGTCGGACCGTGGCCATCCACTGCCAGTCGTTCGAGGCGGCCAAGTTCGCGTTGCGCGCCGGTGCTGATACGATCGAGCATGGCACGCGCCTCGATGACGAAGCGCTCGCACTTTTCGCAAAATCGCGCACGGCCCTGGTGCCGACCTTGTCCACCCTGTTCAGCGTTCTTGAGCTTGGGGAAGCCCTCAATCTTAGTACCAAGCAGCGCGAGGAGATGGCCGTCAACAAGGTCCACTGGCTGTCAGCGGTGGCGCGCGCTCATGCGGCCAATGTGCCGATCGGCGCAGGCTCGGATATCGGCAACCGCTATCCACACGGCCGCAACGCGCGTGAAATCGAGTTCCTGGTCCGCGCTGGGCTTTCGCCCATGCAGGCGATCCAGGCTGCTACCGGCACGGCCGCGCGTATTCTCGGAAAGGAAGGCACGGTCGGCGCGCTGACGCCGGGTGCCTTTGCCGATCTGCTGGTGGTGGATGGCAACCCGCTCGAGGATGTTGGCTTGCTGGGCGAGCCTGAGCGAATCCGCTTGGTCATGTTGGAGGGTCGGGCTGTTGCAGGCCGCACGCTCCACGGCTCGAACCGGCCAAGGCGGCCGGCCCCGTTCCCCGTGACGCTTTGGCAGCCGCGCGAGCCCCGAGCAAGCTGAGGGTCGTCCGCGGAATGTGCCGGGGTGTCTCAGGTGTTGCCTGCTTTGACGCAAGCTCGGCGTCTCAAACTGCACTGTTGGCGGGCGACCGGGTGCGGCGGATGTATCGCCCATGCCCGACGGCATCGGCGCACAATTGCTCATCGCGATAGGCGAAGCGTCCTCGGACCATCGTGTGGATCACCTTGCCCTTGAAGTGCCACCCGTCATAAATCGAGAACCCTGCATCGGAATACATGCCCGCATTGTCGGCACTCCATGATCGTTCCAGATCGACGATGGCGAAGTCTGCATCGCGGCCGACGGCGATGGCACCCTTGGTTTGGCAGCCCATCGAGCGGGCTGGGTTTTGGCTCAGGACGCGAGCGATCAGATGCAGGGGTAGGCCGCGTTTGTGATATCCCTCTGCGAGGAGCACGGGAAGCAAGGTTTGCAGGCCGGGGAACCCGGGCGAGGCCTTCCAGATCCCACCCGCTTTTGCCGCCACGTGACGATGCACGTGATCGGTTGCAACAACGTCAATCTTCCCTGCTTTCAGTGCCGCCCATAGGGCCTCGACGTCACGCGCTGTTCGGATCGGGGGGCCGACCTTGGCGATGTCGCCGCCGTTCCAGTCGATTGTATGTGTCAGGTAGTGCGTACATGTCTCGATGGTCAGATCGGTGCCGAGGCTCCGCTGAGCCAAAGCAGCTTCGAGTGCCGCCGCCGACGTGCAGTGCACCATATAGACCGGAGCGCCCGCCTGGCGGGAGAGCGTAGCTACCCGATGCACTGCCTCCGCCTCCACGAAGGGAGGCCGTGAGTTGTTCCAAGCCGCCAGACCTCCCTTTCCTTCCGGGTCCACTGCCATGGCACGGCGACCCAAGATCCAGGCGACTTCGATGTTTTCGCAGTGGGGGCAAAGAATGCCTTGCGATTGCACGACCGCCTCAGCAAGGCGGAACAGGAAGCCATCATCGATATCGGGCAGTCCGATGCGCAGCCCTTCGCCGCCGCGGCTGTACATGAAAATCTTGAAGGACGGGATGCCGTATGCCTTTGCGTAGTCGGGCACGCCGGCAAGCTGTTCTTCCGTCGAGATCACGAGATGCAGGCCAAAATCGACGCGGCTTCCGGCGGAGGTAACTGTGCAGACATCGTCGATCAGGCTCTGGTCGAACGGCTTGCTGGATATCACATAGGACAAGAACGTGGTCACGCCGCCGGCGGCGGCAGCGGCCGACTCGGTTTCAGCATCGTTGGCGGTACGCGGCCGGCTGATGTCGGAGCCGTGCCCGAGATGGACGTGCGCATCGACGACACCCGGCATGACTACGAGACCCTTTAGGTTCACTGTGTCATTTGCAGTAAGCGTGCCTGGAGCCGCGATCGCCGCAATACGCTCGCCTGCAATGCCGATATCGGCTTCGGTGATGGTACCGTCCGGAAGAACCGCCTTCCCACCCCGCAAAACTCTATCCAGCACACTTGCAGCCATCGCTTATCCTTCGCCTTTATCGAGCTCTTGCCTACGAACCCAGGTGGCCGCCGGCCCTATCATCGAACTGAGCCAAGCCCACGCATGATGACATCGCGCGATGCCATGTCCGGCGCCACCGGAATTGCTAGCACCACCTCATCGACATCGCACGCCTCGAGCGCCCTGATCTGCTCCGCGATTTCCTCATAGTTGCCGGAGAATGCAAACCGCGTAACGATTGCGTCTGGGACCAGCCGCGCAAAATCGGCGTCTGCACGCCCGTGCTGGGCAAAATCGTAAGCTTCCTTGACGCGCGCGGCTACGGCCTGCGTCAGCTCATCGATCGGCCCCGGTATTTTGCGCAAGATTGCACGTGCGACGTTGAACTTTACGGCCTGACGGCTTGGATGGCACGCCGCCCAGACGGCGGCCTTCACGCTGCCCTCCTTACGCCCCGCGGCGCGCTCAGCCGCGCGCACGATGCGGACCGCCGCGCCAATGAGCTCCGGCGCGATGCCGTTCATCAGGATAACACCATCGGCAATCCTTCCTGCCAGCGCCAGCATCTTCGGGCCGGTGGCCGCGACATAGATCGGAACGCTCGGTCCGAGATGCTGGAGGCGGGCCGTCTTCCCCTCGCCGAATGAAACGGTCTCGCCGGCCATCAGATTGCGGCAGAGCGCCACGGTTTCCGCCAGGACGGACATTTGGGCGGCCTCAAGGTTCATCGATTTCAGCGCGCTGTCGCCGACGCTGATGCCGAGCGAAGCCCGGCCTCCACTCAGCTCCGCTAGGGTTGCGAACGCCGCCGCCGTCACGGTTGGATGCCGCGTCAGCGGATTGGTCACGGCGGTGCCCAGGCGGACTTTCTTCGTCGAAACAGCAAGCGCGCCCAGCAGGGTGTAGACCTCGTGGAACAACAGGTGGGAGTCAAGTATCCAGAGTGTCGAATAGCCGAGATCGTCGGCCAATCTGGCACTCGCAATGATGTCGGAGGGAGCCTCGCTGGGGTAGATCCCGAGACTAATCTTCACGCCAGCACTCCCGTGTACGCTGCCGCGATTTGTGCCCTTCGGTCGTATCCCATGGGAGGCGCTACCGTCGGAGGGGTCGGGGAGAGGGCTTTAGCGTTGCCGCCGCGGCCGCTCGTTGCAGAAAGGGCATCGATTGATGCGCACCGGTACGATGCCGCGGGCCCCCCCGGTCGTCAACCGCGCGAGGCGGCTCCCCCTTCGGCTTGTTGCAGAGCTAGGCGAATATTTCGCCAAGCGCGCTGATGGTATTGAGTGCCTTTGCCTGCTCCAGGCCTGGCCACTGCACGCGCATGATGAAGTGGTTCACGCCGAGCAAATCTTGATAGCGTTGAATCTCGTCTTTCACGAACGCCTTGTCGCCGATGATGAAGCGATCTTTGACGAACTCCTCGAAGGGTTGCTCAAACGACTCTGCGCCCTTGGACTGCTTATCGAGCCCCCAAGATGAGTAAGCACCGTATTTGTATTGGAGCGCAGCTTTGCATTCCTCGAGCGCTTTGGCGTGCGTCGATCCGATATAGCATTCACGCGTGATTGGTGCGTCCGCGGGGAACTCCTTTCCGGCTTCCGTCAGCAGCTTCCGATACATGGTCATTTGCGGCCCCAGCACGCTCAAATGCGCGAAGTTGGTGATCAGCCACGCATCTCCGAGCCGCGCCGCACGCCGCACGGCAGCATCCACCACTGCGGCGAGCCATATGGGCGGGCCGCCCTTGCGCTGCGGCTTGAGACCGATCCCGAGATCGCGAATTTGAAAGCTCTTGCCGGTATGCGTGATCTTATCTTCGCTCCACAACCTGCGCATAATCTTTATGCTCTCGTCCATGCGCTGCGCGCGCTCCGTGAGCGGCACGTTGAAGGTCTGGAACTCGGCGTCGCGATATCCAACGCCGATTCCCAGCACGTAGCGGCCACCCGATAGGAGGTCGAGTGTCACCGCGTCCTCGGCCACATGCACCGGATTGAGGAGCGGCATGATCAGGATATTGGTGCCAATCGTCATGCCTTCCGCGTCTCGCAAGAGATAGGAAAGCATGGGGATCGGCGCCAGCATCTGCATGGGAAGGGTGAGATAGTGATGCGGAACCCAGAGTGAGGAAAAGCCGTTCCGGCGTGCCACCCGGACCTGCTCGCTCATATCTTTGAGCGCCGCGGCAACGTCGACGCCAGGTGGAAATTGTGTACCGATGTAAAGTCCCACTCGCTGCATGGTCATCACCTCTCGCGTTGTTTGTGCGGAGCCCGCGCCCCCTGGGGCGCTCTCACTGATTGGCGAGTTCGAAGGCCGTTGCTGCCAAGATGCGCGCTCCTGCGCTAGCGTCTGCCGGCGCAATGCTCTCTGCTTCGTTGTGGCTGATGCCGTCCCTGCAGGGAATGAAGATCATACCCGTCGAGCAGACATAGTGCAGATAGCGCGCATCATGACCCGCGGGCGACTGCAGCCGCATGTGCGAAATACCGAGCCGCTCGGCGGCGTCGGCAATGCGTGACCGCATCACTTCAGGGAACTGCAGCGGAGCATCATACAGAAGCTCTCTCACAACGACGTCACATTTCCCTCGCGTGCTATCGCATATGCCGGCGATTGCATTGCCGAGCCGCTCGATGATCGCGCCGTCGTCGTGCCGGAGGTCGATGGAAAACTGCACGTTCCCTGGTACGACGGATGGCGCGTTCGGGGTCACTTCGAACATCCCGATGGTGAAGCGCACGCTGTCGCCTTCATCCCATGTCGCCTTCTGCAGCGCGTCAACCATTGCAACTGCGCTGGTCAACGCATCGCGGCGCGCACGCCGCGGCGTCGTACCCGCATGGCTCTCCTCGCCGATCACATCAACGCGAAAGGTACGCTTGCCCTGGATGCCCGTGACCACCCCCGCAGTACAACCTAGATCCTGCAACGTTCTGCCCTGCTCGATGTGCGCCTCCAGAAATCCCGCGACGGGAAATCCAAGTGGGCGGCGCGGGATGTCTGGTTCCGCGTCGAGAACAGACTTGAGCGCAGTTTCGACGGTGATCCCTGCCCGGTCCCTGACCGGCAGGATCTCGGCCAGCTGCCGTTTGCCGGTGAATACGGCGGAGCCCATCATGCCCGGGGCAAAGCGCGACCCTTCTTCATTCATCCAGGCTACCACCTCGATCGTCCTGCGCGGCCGCTCTGGAGCCTCGGAAATGGCCTGAGCGGCCTCCAGCGCGGCCAGCACGCCATAGGCGCCATCGAACTTGCCGCCGGTTGGCTGGCTGTCAATGTGCGAGCCGATCAGCAGCGGCGGCAGCCCCGATTCGCGGCCCTCCAGTGACAGGAACAGGTTTGCTGCCGCGTCCGTTGACGGCTTGAGACCGATGAGCCTTGCCCATTCGACGAGCGCCGCTCTGGCTTCAATGTCTTCGCGTGACAGGGCCAACCGGCATACTCCGCCCTTGCTTGTCGCGCCGAACCTGGCGAGGTCCATCAATCTTTGCCAGAGGCGGTCGCCATCGATGCGTTGGGAGACCTCAGCGGGCATGGTGTTTCCTTCCTGGCGTGGCGCGGTCCGCAGCATAGATTGCGTGATCAATCGACGCGAGTGGCTGCCCGGCAGCGCCGATGAAGGTTACGCAGAGCACGGCTATGTGGCGGCCGTGGAGCGCGCCGATCCTGGTTGAACGACCAGCTTGATCTCCCGCTTCTGGGTTGCCGGATCGACCTAGCGCGGCTTTCGTTGGAAGGGCGCCCCCGAGCAGTGCTGGCAAATTTGCCATCTGCTGAGGGCGGGAGGCGCCAAACCTAGAGTAGACGGAGGCGAGCTGCCACGTTCGTGGCAACGCAAAAATCGGACGTGCCATTCCCTGGCGCGCGAGGGTGGGCGAGCGGCTCGGGATGGCCTGGCCCTCGTCAGGGTCTCACTGGGTAACTTGTGTTGCGAGGACCGCTTCGGACGCTTTGCTATGGCGGCGTCGGCCAACACATCTCCAACAACCGGTGGTCTCGGGCGCCATGGTGCAACACCTGACAATTGCTTGTCGGCGGTTGCGATCACATGCCTCGGCGGCCACGTGAGGTCACTCCCTCGTCCATTGCTCAACGTGAGAGACGCGCTCCCAGACTGTTCTGCCCACGATCATACTGCCGCTTCCGGTGGGGTTAGGCATGGCATCGGTGCTAATGTGAAGGCGCTCAGTTGCTGAATCGGCGAACTCAAGTCTATAGCTCCGCCGCTCTTCGCCGCGGGTCAGCTGCTCGGTCCAGGTCGCGTCGAAAGCATCTGTGCCGGCGATGCCGTGTGTCGCGTACTCCACCCGCACAAACAAAGTGTTTCCGTCGATGCGATATTGGCCGGAATAGTCCACACCGGCCACCCGAGAAAGCGGATCAAGGTTCTGAGCGACGTCTTTCCAGACGGATGTCGGCGGCATAGGCATGGCCGAGCGGATCTGCGCTATGAACCGTCCGTCCGGATCGACCCGCATATGCCCTTTTGCATTTGCCCCGTAGACATTGCGCCTCGTGCCGGTTGCGACATCCTCCGTCTGAAGAAAGGCCAATCTCCACACTCCCGCCACCGTGTGAGCCTCCTCGGCGCGAACGTTGGTGGCCCCGGCAATAACGCCGGCGGCGACCAAAATGGCAATCAGCTGACCACGTTTTGGCATCGCATCCTCCCTTGGGCTTACGGGGAGAGAGTTTGCGCCGTCCGCTACGCTTGCGCTTGGACAGCTGCCGGGTTTTAAATGCAGAAAGCATGGATTTTTCATGCAGAACCAGGCAGCGTTAGCCGGGAAGACTATGCAGTTTTCGTTTGGCGATTGCTGTTTGGACGTCGAGCGCCGCGAGCTCACGCGCCGCGCGAAGCACGTCACCGTCGAGCCGCAGGTCTTCGATTTGCTGCTGTTTCTGATTCAGAATCGCGATCGTGTGGTCACCAAGGACAATCTTCTGCAGGCAGTGTGGCGGGGGCGCATCGTGTCCGAGGCGACGGTCGCAAGCCGCATCAAGGCAGCCCGCGCGGCGATTGGCGACAACGGTGGTGCACAACATCTCATCAAGACCCTTGCGCGGAAAGGATTTCGGTTCCTCGGCGATGTCGCGGCGGTCAACGCCATTGCTGGCGCGGAGCGCGAGCGTGGTTCCAACGTCGAACACAAACCAATTCGCGCCGGCCAGTCGACGAACTTCTGTCGCACAAAGGATGGCATCAATCTCGCCTTTGCCTGTGTTGGTTCCGGTCCAGTCGTCGTCAGACCGGCCTATTGGGCGACAAATATTGACTACGATCTGGACAGCCCAGTAACCGGTCCAATTCTACACCAGCTCATGCTCCGGCACCGCGTGGTCCGCTATGATGGCAGGGGCTCGGGCCTCTCTGACCGCACTGTTCCAGACCTTTCGTTTGCAACCATGGTGGAGGACCTGGAGACGGTCATCGAAGCAAACGCATTAAAGCGCGTCACGCTGCTCGGCATTTCAGGCGGTGCCGCTACAGCGATTGCTTATACTGTTCGTCACCCCGAACGGGTGTCCAAGCTCATCTTATTCGGAGGCTATGCACGCGGCCGAAACAAACGGGCATCGCCTCAGGATGCCGACGAGGCCAAGGCGTTTCTGACGATGCTGCGCAGCGGATGGGGCAATGAAAATTCAGTGTTCATGCGAGCTTTCTGTTCTTTTTTCCTGCCCGGCGCTTCACCCGAGATCACCAAATCCTTCGTTGATTTTCAACGGCTGTCGACAACGGGCGAGAACGCGGTGAGGCTGCGAAGCGCGGTTGGTGACATTGACATCGCAGATCTGCTGCCGAAGCTTAGAAAACCTACATTGGTGTTCCACTGTGTGCACGACAATCTAGTGCCCTTCGATCAAGGTCGGAGACTTGCCGCAGGCATCCGCGGTGCGCGGTTTGTGAGCCTCGACAGTGCCAATCATGCGCTTCTCGCCACCGAGCCGGCATGGATGAAATTCGTCGAAGAAACCGAGACTTTTCTCGCCCGCTAACTCGACCGGTGGTCGCATCACCACACACAAATCCTGCCCAGCAGTAAAGTCGATCCTGGTTCCTTCGCACGATGGGACCGTTACCTGCGCCGCCCGAAACTCCAGTTCCCATCGCTGAAACGCGGGAGGTGGGGTATAGCGCCTCCGCACCCGCACCCGTTGGCGAAGGTGACGTGCGCAACACAATCTTGTCTTGCGTGCTGGTCTCGCATGAGCCGGGATCTGGGGTGGTCATGGGCATCCGCTGCCGTTGTGACCAATCCGGCACGAGGCAGGATCATTGTAGCGTCGCTCGGTCCCGCAAAATCTGCCGCTGGATGCCGCCGAGCAATCGGATCTATGGGAAACACAAACGCGCGACCTCCCGGCTTAACACCTTGATCGCGGGCGCATCCCGCCGGTCCTTGACGGGGCCGGCAGCGAACGACGGGATCCCCCGACGCTGGTCCGGCGGTTCTTTGTGAGCGCGTAGATGTCGGTGCCCAACAGGCGCTTGCAGATGCCAATAGGGCTTGCAGATCTATGTGTGTCGCCGGCTGGCCCAGGCGGCCACGGCTTTCGTGACGTGCGACGCCTCTTCAATTCCCGCACGTGTGCGTGAGCTGCAGGCTAAGCTTTCGCGCGAGGAGCTTTGGAGATCGGCTAATGCGGTAAGCGCTACCAAAGTCTTTGATTCTACTGGAGAAAGGTGGTTGCGGGGATAGGATTTGAACCTATGACCTTCAGGTTATGAGCCTGACGAGCTACCGGGCTGCTCCACCCCGCGTCACCTTGCTCCCAGGAGACCGACACCAAAGAGGCGAACGGACCAGCCAAGGTCCCGCCTAACGGACAATGCGTCGGGTGATGCGGCCTACCGGGATAGACACGGGGCGCCTTATAGCAGGTTTGGCTCGCCTGTGAAGGGTCTCGCTGGCTTAATGTTGGCCAGGCGGGAATGGGCGGGTGCTGCGGCGCGGATCGAGAAAGCCCGCTGCGATAGCGTTGCGGGCGGGTTAGCCGGCCGTCTTCTCCCGAGGCAGCTGCCAAGCCCCCAGCGCGGGGTGGGGCAAGCCGAGGTTTTCGCGCAGGGTGTGGCCGACGTAGTCCCTGTGATAAAGACCCCGCCGCTGCAGCTCAGGCACCACATGGCGTACGAAGTCGGCATAAGCGCCGGGCACGTGCGTTGCCGCAACCACAAAGCCGTCGCAGCCCCTGGTCGAAAACATCTCCTCCATGTTGTCGGCGATCTCCTTGGGTCCGCCGACCACCGCGCTCTCGGTGTGACCACGGCCACTGATCTGGATGAAGTCACGCGCGGTCGGATTGGCTTTGCCGCTCTTTCGAATCACGCTGTCACGGATGCCGAGCATGCCCTGCATGCCCTGCAGCTCCTCGGTGGTGAAGGGCTCGTCGATGCCCTTGGAGGCGAAGTCAAAATTCAGCGCCTCTGCCAGCAGCGAGAGCTGATCAATCTCGAGCGGCAGCTTTGAGATGAGCGCCATCTTATCCTCGGCTTCCACCTTGCTCGCGCCGGTCACCGGCATCAGGATGTTGCACAAGAAGATCTGGTCTGGGTCGCGGCCGAGGCGTGCGGCCTCCTCCTTGACTGCCTTGTAGCCTTCATGCGCAAGGCCGGGCGTCCGCGCGGCGGTAAACACAATTTCGCCCCAGCGTGCCGCGAAGCGTTGCCCGCGGCCACTGGCGCCAGCTTGGATAATGACGGGATGACCTTGCGGTGAGCGTGGCACCGTGAACGGTCCGCGCGACTTGAAATAGCTTCCATGGTGATCGAGCCGCTTCACCTTGCTGGGATCGGCGTAGCGGCCGGTCTTCTTGTCGATGACGATGGCGCCGTCGTCCCAACTGTCCCAATGGCCTAGTACCACCGCCATGAATTCGTCGGCACGGTCGTAGCGCAGATCGTGTTCGAGGTGCTGGTCGGCACCCATGTTCAGCGCTTCGCCGTCGTTAACCGAAGTCACCACATTCCAAGCCGCGCGACCGTTGCTCATCAGATCGAGCGTGGCGAAACGGCGCGCGACGTCGAAGGGCTCGAAGTAAGTGGTCGAGCAAGTGGAAGCAAGGCCCAGTTTCTGGGTGACCATGCCCATGGTGGTCAAGACGATCACGGGATCCATTTTCACGCAGCGGATGCCGTACTCGACCGTGTGCGCATGGTCGTTGCCGTAGCGGTCGGGCATGGCAAGGCGATCGTCGAAAAACGCCATGTGGAACTTGCCGGCCTCGAGAACGCGCGCGATCTCCTGATAGTAGTCGGCCGACATTGAGTCATCGCGCGAATCCGGATGGCGCCAGGAACTGGGCAGATTCGTGCAGTTTTGCGCCTGCAGGAAGCCCACCATCACCATCTGCCGCGTCATGTTCTTTCTCCATCATCGGCGTCGTCGCGCGGAGATACCGCACGCCGTCGTCCGGCGTGTCCGGGCGAAAAGTTCAGCCTATGTGAGCTCGAGGTCGGCAGCCAGGCCGTATTGCGCAGCAAGCGAGCGCAATTTCTCCCAGGTCGCGTCTTCCACGTCGATCCCTGACTTGCGTCGCGCCTGCTCGTTGCGATGTTCTATCTCACCAGGGTAGTAGACGCCCGCGCTGCCCTCCGAGGGTGGCGTCGCGCCCAGATAGCGGGCAAACTCCGCGACCTCGCGTTTGAACTCTGCGAGCGGTCGGAACGCCTCGACCTTGAAGACAGCCATGAAGCAGCCGTCGTTATGACGCCCGCTCGGCTCAACGCCAAAGCCGAGGCCGGTCAGGAGCCCGCACAGGATCTCAACCATGGCAGCCAGGCCACTGCCCTTGTAGCCCTCGGTGCCGCCGAGGGGGAGCAGGGCACCACCCTTGCGCAGACGCGTCGGATCGGTGGTCTGTCGGCCATCGCCATCGACCACCCACCCGGTTGGGATTTGTTCGCCGCGGGCCGCCGCGAGCGCCACCTTGCCGGCGGCCACGGCCGATGTCGCCATATCGAGATAGAACGGCGCCTCCAGGTCGGACGGAACCGCGATGGAAATGGGATTGGTGCCCAAACGCGCCTCGCGTCCGCCGAAGGGGGCAACGACCTTGGCAGACCGGCCCGAATCCGCCGTGGCAAGCCCGATCATGCCCTCCCGGATCGCCATCAAGGGATAGGCGGCCAGCCGGCCAACGTGACTCTGGCGAAACACCGTGCAGGCCGCAACGTTCGTCTTTTTGGCCTTGTCGATCGTCAACTGCATCGCTTTTGCATTAACGTGGAAGCCGAACCCCCAATGGCCATCGATGACCGTCGTCGCCGGCGACTCCTGCACAATCTTGAAGGGTGCGCCCGGAACGATGTGGCCTGCCTTGATGCGGTCGATGTAGGTCGGAACGGCGATAATGCCGTGCGAGTCGTGGCCGGCCAGATTGGCGTTGACACATCCGACCGCCACCGCGTCCGCCTCCTCCTGCGATGCGCCGGCGGCACGCAGTAGCGCAGCGCCAATTTTTGTCAGGCGGTCGGCTCCTACAGTCGGCATTTGGCGGTCCCCTGCAATTGATGTGGGTCCATTGAGCTTAGCGCACAGGCCACCCCGGGCGACAGAGCCACCTTCAGGCTCCCGCCCTGCCAAAGGCGGGGCGGCTGCCCCTTAGGCGCCGGCGGCGGGCCCCAGCGGTCGAACGAGGTGCCGGTGCCCGCCGGCCACAAGGGGCGTGCGGCGCGAGCCCGCCATCTCGTCAGCTTTAGCGATTTCTTGTAGAACGAATCGCTACCTTATGGGCTTCGTCGGGCGGCAGGAGAGCGACCATGCGCGTCACCATCCTCTTGAGTCTTGGGGCAGGCGCCTTGCTGTTTACCGCGCAGCCGACGCCGGTCTCGGCCGATGGCCGCAATCCCGAGGGTTTTGGCATTTATTCGCCGGAGCCGCGGGTGCGGGGCCAACCGCGCATCTACCGCTACGACCCTCGCTCCTGGTATTACACTCAGCGCGGCTATTATCCCGACTATGACTCAGGATACTGGGTGCCGCGTGCGGCAATGCGCTATCGCTACCGTTATGTCTACTACGGTCCGCGCTATCAGTACGTGCCGGCCTGGGGCTATGATTGGTGGGCCTGTGGTCGGCCGCGCTGCCATTGAGGCGACGCTTCACGCTTCGTTGCGGGCTTGGCGAGCCTGAGGCTTGCACCTTGCACGCACTTTTAAGACCTTCTTAAGCGATCGGCGATTTGATTCGCATTGTGCGTGCTTGCCCCAGAAAGAGGCCGATTGCGGCGACGGAAACATCCTACCCAGTCCGTGAAAGCGGGACACGAGCCGGGCTCGATCCGTGTTCACGCCATATTCATATGCTCTGGAGCTTGCTCAAGTTCACAGAATGCGTCGTCGGGGGGCCGCGCAGCGGCGGCCGCGAGGAACAGGAGACTTCCATCATGCTGAAGAAGATTGGACATTTGGCGGCCGTCGCCGCGCTCGTGTTAGGGATCGGGGCGGCTAGCTTTAGCGATCCCGCCGCCGCCGGTCGTGGTGGTGCCGTTGCCGCCGGCGTGGCCGTGGGAACGGTCTTAGGGCTCGGCATTGCCGGGGCTTACGCCGGACCGCGCTACTATGCCGTCGGCCCGGGCTGCTATCGCGGACCGCGCCAATGCGACTATGTCGGGCGCAGTTGTTGGTATAACCGCTTTGGCGAATACATCTGCCGCGGCGGCGACTATCGCTGCTGGCGTCCCACCATCTGCGATTGAGCCGGTCGACTTTTCCCGGCCTTTTGTCATGGCGCCGCGCACCGCGTGGCGCCATGTGCTTTGTGATGCGCCGCCGCAGCGCGGCGCTGCAAGGCCGTCCAAAAGAGTGCGACCGCCGCGGCGTTGGAAACGTTGAGGCTGTTGAGCGGTCCCTCGGTCGCAATGCGGTAAAGGCGATCACAGCTGCTGCGCGTAAGCTCACGCAGGCCTCTGCCCTCCGCACCGAGGATGAGGGCGACCCGGTCCGTCCGCGGGGCGTGGTCGAGGTGCTCACTCGCCGTCCCGTCGAGACCGATCAGCATCACCCCCAACTGCTTCAGATCGCCCAAGGCCCGGGCCAGGTTTTGCACCAACGCGACCGGCACGTGTTCGAGGGCGCCCGATGCCGCCTTGGCGAGGGCGCCGTCGAGCGGGGGACTGTGCCGCCGGGTCATGATAAGCCCGGCGGCCCCGAATACGGCCGCCGAGCGCAAGATGGCACCCACATTGTGTGGGTCGGTGACCTGATCCAGAACCAAGAGGGGGCGGTCTGCCATTTGCTCGGCCAGGCCAGCCAAAGTTGGCTCCGGCAAGGGTTCCGCTTCAATCAAAGCGCCCTGATGCACGGTATCGTGCCCCAAACGGCGATCGAGATCCTTTGGCAAGACGCGTTCATGAACGATCTGGCGGGCGGCGAGGCTGCCCTGGAGCCGGCGCTCGGCGTTGCCGCTGAGGACAACCTTACGAATGATCCGCTTGGGATTGGCGAGCGCCGCCTCAACGGCGTGGATGCCAAAGATGAGGAGGCAGTCGCCCCGTTGGGCAGCTTGACCTGTGCTGTTCCTATGGCGCTGCCTGTGGTTCATGCGGCACGGGGTTAGGGGTTGACAGGCGACAATGCAATCCCCATAACACGATTACATTGCCCCTGCCGGCGACGGCGGGGCGCTTTCGTTTGGGTTCTTGCCATGCGTCTTCGGAGGGGTGCCCGAGTGGCTAAAGGGGACGGACTGTAAATCCGTTGGCTACGCCTACGTTGGTTCGAATCCAACCCCCTCCACCAACAAGGGATTGCAAAACATCGTCAGAAATGAGTGTCGGGAAGTTGGCAAAGCGTGCCCAATCGTTGGCCTCTGAACTGTGCTCTCCGACACGCGGGTGTAGCTCAATGGTAGAGCAACAGCCTTCCAAGCTGATGACGGGAGTTCGATTCTCCTCACCCGCTCCAGCAATCTCGGCAAGACTTTGAAAGCCCAACGGCGACGTGGCAGCTGCCAGGACAAGGAACGTATATGGCCAAGGCGAAATTCGACCGGACGAAACCGCATTGCAACGTAGGCACGATTGGCCACGTTGACCATGGCAAGACGACGCTGACAGCGGCGCTGACGAAGGTGTCTGCGGACAAGGGTTGGACGTCGACGGCGGTATCCTACGACCAGGTAGCGAAGGCGTCTGAGAGCCAGGGTCGTCGGGATCCGACGAAGATTTTGACGATTGCGACGTCGCACGTTGAGTATTCGACGGAGAAGCGGCACTACGCGCACGTGGACTGCCCTGGTCATGCGGACTACGTGAAGAACATGATCACGGGTGCGGCGCAGATGGATGGTGCGATCCTGGTGGTTTCGGCGGTTGACGGTCCGATGCCGCAGACGCGGGAGCACATTCTTCTGGCGCGTCAGGTTGGGGTTCCCTACATCGTCGTATTTCTGAACAAATGCGATGCGGTCGACGATCAGGAGCTGGTTGAGCTTGTTGAGATGGAGGTGCGCGAGCTTCTGTCGAAGTATCAGTTTCCGGGCGACGATGTTCCGGTGATCCGTGGTGCTGCAATCCAGGCGCTGAACGGGGAGAAGGGGCCGTTGGCGGACGAGGCGATTTTGAAGCTGTTTGAGGCTTTGGACACGTATATCCCGCTGCCTGAGCGTCCGAAGGACCAGCCGTTCCTGATGCCGATTGAGGACGTGTTTTCGATTTCTGGTCGTGGCACGGTGGTAACGGGTCGCATTGAGCGCGGGACGATCAAGGTCGGCGAGGAGGTTGAGATCGTCGGCATCCGAGACACGCAGAAGTCTGTGGTGACGGGTGTTGAGATGTTTCGCAAGCTTTTGGATGCCGGGGAGGCTGGCGACAACGTCGGCTGTCTGCTGCGCGGCATTGACAAGGACGCGGTTGAGCGTGGTCAGGTGTTGTGCAAGCCGGGTTCGATCAAGCCGCACAAGAAGTTCAAGGCGGAGGCCTACATCCTGACCAAGGAGGAGGGGGGCCGGCATACGCCGTTCTTCACGAACTATCGTCCGCAGTTTTACTTCCGCACGACGGACGTGACGGGGGTGGTGTCGCTGCCGGAGGGAACGGAGATGGTGATGCCGGGCGATAACGTTGCGGTCACCATCGAACTGATCACGCCGATTGCCATGGAGGAGAAGCTCCGCTTCGCTATCCGCGAGGGCGGTCGCACCGTCGGTGCCGGCGTCGTAACCTCAATTATCGAGTAGAGGCTTTATCGAAGCGCTCGGTTACCCGCCGGCGCTTCTCACTTTTTGGGGCAAGTGGACGTCAGATGCAAAGTCAGAACATCCGGATTCGGCTCAAGGCCTTCGATCATCGCGTGCTCGATGCATCGACGCGCGAGATCGTCAACACGGCCAAGCGCACGGGAGCCGAGGTTCGCGGCCCCATTCCGCTGCCCACGCGCATCGAACGCTTCACGGTCAATCGCTCGCCGCACATCGACAAGAAGAGCCGTGAGCAATTCGAGATGCGCACGCACAAGCGCCTGCTCGACATCGTCGATCCGACGCCGCAGACGGTTGACGCCCTGATGAAGCTCGACCTGGCGGCGGGCGTCGACGTCGAGATCAAGCTATAGGAATTGTCGGGTCCAAGCTTCGCGCCAGCCCCGCAAAGCAGCAAGGCCCACAAAGCAGCAAGGAAGGAATGCGAACGACATGCGTTCCGGAGTCATAGCGCAGAAAGTCGGCATGACCCGTGTCTTCACCGAGGCGGGGGAGCACATCCCCGTGACCGTGCTGAAGCTCGAGAATGTTCAGGTGCTTGCGCACCGCACCGACGAGAAGAATGGTTACACCGCCCTGCAATTGGGCGCCGGCCGGCGCAAGGCCAGCCGTCTCACGCGCGCGGACCGGGAGGGCTTTGCCGTCGCCAAGGTCGAGCCCAAGCGCAAGCTCGCCGAGTTCCGCGTCAGCCCGGAAAACCTGATCGAGGTGGGTGCGGAAATCACCGCCGATCATTTCGTCAAGGGCCAGATGGTCGACGTCATGGGCACCAGCCAGGGCAAGGGTTTCCAGGGCCCGATGAAGCGCTGGAACTTCCACGGCCTGCGCGCCAGCCACGGCGTCTCCGTCGTGCATCGCAGCCACGGCTCGACCGGACAGCGCCAAGACCCTGGCAAGGTCTTCAAAG